>Ga0210394_10000086_pt1 | contig 226010 bp, 182 predicted proteins | sample IncBWC12MmetaG_FD_160121 | JGI IMG/M metagenome (GOLD analysis project Ga0210394, IMG submission 160121) | Forest soil microbial communities from Barre Woods Harvard Forest LTER site, Petersham, Massachusetts, United States - Inc-BW-C-12-M | ecosystem: Environmental > Terrestrial > Soil >... | reverse complement strand
CCTAAAAATGGAAGCTACCCGGCCCGCCGGTTCCAACTTCCTTCAGCAACAAGCTAAGTTCGATGCCTTCGTTCATGACTTCAACAACGAGCGCCCCCATGAAGCTCTCGATATGAAGTACCCCGCCGAAGTCTACAAACCTTCCACGCGCCCTTATCGCGGCATCGGAGAACTCTCTTATCCTTTCCACGATCGGACAGCTCTGGTCACCTGCTGCGGAAGAATCTGCATTTACAAAAAGAAAATCAATCTCAGCACCTCTCTCGCAGGTCAAGCTGTGGGCATCAAAGAGGTCGATGACGCTATCTGGCTCGTTAGCTTTATGGACTACGATCTCGGTTATATCGATTTGGAGGAGAAGACTCTACAGCCCTTACACAATCCTTTTGGCCCAAAGGTGTAAACTATCTCTCCGGAACGTTCTGTAAAGGATCTCTTCGGACCGTACACACAAGAAATGGCGGAGAGGGTGGGATTCGAACCCACGGTAGGGGTTAACCTACACACGCTTTCCAAGCGTGCGCCTTAAACCGCTCGGCCACCTCTCCGCACGGGAGTACAACCTTCTAACTTTAGCAGAAACCGGTTCCACACGCATCGCGAGGCCACGGAGATTTTTGCGCGTTACACTGCGAATAATTGAATTGCGACACCGAATCACAATTTTGCCAGCCGCCGCCTCTCAAGTAGACTAATAGGGTTGTCCACACCATTCCGGGGTGGTGCAATTGGCAGCACATGGGCCTTTGGAGCCTAGAATCCTGGTTCGAGTCCAGGCCCCGGAACCACTTTCGACTCTTCCCTTCACCCCAAATCTCCGCGAAACTTTGCTGCTTACTTCACCGAAAACCGCAAAATCGTCGTAGAGTGAAACGGCCTGCTCGGAAACAATGTCGTCGACGGAAATCCAGCGTGGTTCGGCGAATCCGGGAAATGTTGCGTCTCCAGGCAAAACGCGTAGCGTTGCTCGTACACCATCCCACCCTTCCCGTGCGCCGTCCCGTCCAGAAAATTTCCTGTATAAAACTGTATCCCCGGCTCGGTCGTCAACACTTCCAGTACCCGCCCGCTCTTCGGATCCCGCGCCACCGCTGCCAGCTCAATCCCCGAAAATCCGGTCTTCCTGTCCAAAACCCAGTTGTGATCGTATCCGCGCCCGAGTTTCAACTGCTCGTCCTCCGCGTTGATCCGCTCACCAATCGCCACCGGCTTCGTGAAATCAAAGGGCGTGCCTTTCACAGAGCGAAGCTCACCCGTCGGAATCAACCCCGCATCCACGGGCGTAAACTTGCTCCCATTCAGTTGCAACGTCTGCGAAAGAATGTCGCCAGTTCCCTGCCCGGCCAGATTGAAATAGCTGTGGTTGGTAAGATTCACCACCGTGGGTTTGTCGGTGCTCGCATTGTAATCAATCCGCAATTCGTTCTTCGCATTCAGCAAGGTAAACATCACTGTCACTGTCATCGTCCCGGGAAATCCTTCTTCCCCGTCGGGACTCACGTAAGTAAACTCAACCGCCACGCCCTCCTTGCTCGCAACTTCCTTCGCCACCCAAATCTTCTTGTCAAAGCTCCGCAGTCCGCCATGCAGAGTGTTCTCTCCGTTATTTTTCGGCAACGTATAGGTTTTCCCCGCCAGCGTGAAACTCCCATGCGCAATGCGGTTGGCATAGCGCCCCACGGTCCCGCCAATGTGCGCCGTCCCGTCCTCATATTCCTTGGCTGTATCAAACCCCAAAACAACGTCCGCAAATTTCCCCGCCCGGTCCGGCACCTTGATGCTCACCACCGTTGCTCCGTAGTTGGTAATCGCCACAACCATCCCGCGGCTATTCGTCAAAACATACAAATCTGTTTTCTCACCAGAAGCAATGGCGCCAAACGGTTGAATCTGAACGGAGGATTTCGAGGCAGGAATCGCGGAACACTTAACATTCGTGACAGTAAGAGCCAGAAACAATGCCAGGCCAACGCGCAGAACAGACATTTCCCTTTCCTCCTAAAACCAGCCGATCAAAAATACCAGGAATACGACCGGGATGCTGGGGCATGCCAGGTGGTTTTCAATCTTCTAAAGACTCATCGTCATCTTGCCCGACAACTGTACCAGAGTTGGCGAAGGCACTGGGACTCTTCCCCGCGATCCAATCCCGCAAAAACACGCTCAATCGGCAGGCTACTGCTTGGTGGTAATAAGCGTTCCAGTAGTCGCGACGCACTGCCACGTATCGTTGTTCTTGATCCAGGTATCCACGAACCGCTCCCGATGCACGTATGCCTTTCCCTTCTCCATCCCCTTGACGCGGAACACTCCCACCACCACTGCCGCATTGCCATACATTTGCACGCTGCTCTGTTCAATGACCACCTGCGATGGCTGGTAATCCGGCGCCTGAATGCTGGCGAGGAATTCGCTCTTGTTCGAAACGCTCCCATCAATCTCCACGGCCACCATTTTGCTTCCAAGCAGCATGTTCAGCGCCTTCGTATCCTTGCTCTCCAGCGCGTGGTTCCACGCAAGTTCCAGCGCCTGAATGCGGCCTGCCTCATCACTCGCACCACCTTGCCCGCGAACAGAGAGGGCGACACTCGCAATCAAAAGAACGGCGGCCAAAGGAATTAGTTTCTTCATGGGCCGAATCCTCTCAACCTTCCTCGGATGTGCCTGGGATTTGATAACGATAGTAGGCCATCCGCCGCGCGCAATGCGCCTGACCTTCGTGGAAATTTCTGAAGAATTAACGGCTGAGGATTTCGTTCACCGCGCGAAACGCCTGATCGATGGCTGCATCGGTGTAAGCGCTCGCGCCCGCATCGGAGTTTGCGATTGCAATCCGTCCGAATGGCTGGCGGCCCAGCACCCACGGCTCCTGCCCCGCCTTCCACTCCGGCAAATCCAGCTCAAACGGGGTATACGCGTAGCCATGCGCCCAGCGGTTTACAATGATGCCTTCAATATCCCGCGCCGGATCAAAACCCGCTCCGCCAAGCATCCGCCCCAATTGCTCGCGAATGTTGCGCTCAAACTTGCTGTACGGCGTTTGCAATAGTTCCGTCCGCCCGGCGCGATTCTGATCGCGCACCGGCAAGCCCTGCTTGCACGGCGTGCGCAGCATGAAAAGCACCGCCGGCTCCGCGGGCTTGCTCGGGAACTGATACTTGCCCAGGCTCACCGGGAAATCCAGCGCGGTGTATGTGTGATATCCCGCGGGCGCCACAATCTGGTGAATCCCCAGGTTCGCAAACGCAGTCCAGTTGCGCAGCGCCACGTGCGTATAAACCAGCGGCGCTTTCACCATGTACGAGAGCGATTCCTTCTGTGCGTCGGGAAGTTCCGGGCAAATATAAGGGACCATCACGTTGTAGCACGCCAGCACGCAGTAATTCCCTTTCACCGTGTTCAGCTTGCCCCCGCGCATGTAAGACACTTCCACTTCCTTGGCAACTTCCTTCGCTCCGTCGTGCTTCACGCTGACCACCGTGCTGTTCAGCCGGATCCTCACAGGATTCGCTGGCCGGTCGAGCGCCGCGTAATTCGCGCGGGCCGTAACCACATCCTCCATCGTCGACCCGGGAACCGCATCAGGAATCAGCGAACGCGCCAGCAACCGCGCCACCGAAGCATTGCCGTCGGGAAAATGGAAAATGTACGGCTCTTCCTTCTCATGTTCCGGCAATCCCAGCCCGTCGAACCCGGGATATGTGAACGATCCGTAGTCGTCGCCCGCTTCATAGCACGCGAACGCGGGAACAGCCTCAATCCCCACGCAAAAAAGATCGTGCGTAAATGTCTGAAAAAACGGCAAGGCTTCGGGAATCAGCCGGCAGTGCTTCGTCAAATAGTCCGCGTAGCTGATCTTGCTTAGCGTCGCGATTTTCTGCTCCCGCGTCATTCCCGGCAGATAGTCAACCTTCTCTGTATAAACGCGAGCGATATCCTTTTTCACGGCGTCAGATAGCGGCGCCTTCGCCAAAAATTCCGTCCACGGCGTGGTGTTCATCCCGGTCACCAGCCGATCCTCGCCAAAGGTCTCCTTATCGAAAAAAGCCGCTGTGCCGCTCTTCGCGTAAAGCTTCGTGTCGTACGCCTTATAAAACTTATGCGTCTCGATGCCAATCTCCTTCAGCAGCGCTTTTGCCTCCGCGCTGTAGCGGCCGGGACTCTCGATGGATTGCGTGCCGCCATACGAAAGCACCATCCGTCCTCCGGCCTGAAACTCATTGCGCTTGGCATGGCCGCCGAAATCATCATGGTTGTCGAGTATCAGGATTTTCGCGTTACGCCCCGCCTTTTGCCGGAAGCGATACGCCGCGGCCAGTCCGCTGATCCCTCCGCCCACGATCACCAGATCGTAGCTTTCACCGGTCGCAACCGCGTCGCCAAGCGAAGTCACGGATTCGCCATCCCGCATCCGGTGTGCAAACGTGAATGATCCGTCGTGATTGCCACGCATCCCTGTGCGTGCAGGAGGGTAATAATCGGGCGCTTTTTCCGGAGCGAACTCGTCGAAAGCCGCAGCGGCAAACAGTTGCTCCGCGCCAATCGATCCGCCAAGAAGCGCGGAGCCGGTCCCAATCGCCACCCCATTCAGAAAATCGCGCCGGGTAATCTCGCGATTCATGCCCAGCTCGCGGTCCTTTTTCTCCCCGCCAAATTTCTCGTCGTCCATAGAGGCTCCCCTGTTGCCACCCGATGGCCCAGTATAACGCCCCCGCCACATCCCTACACAATTTCAGTAAGGTTGCGACGTATCTCGCCTTGTGGCGGCGACCTTCAGGTCGCCCGCTCCGAACAGCCCTTAATCCATCCCACCCGCTTCGATTTCTTCCCCGCCGCTGCTACTCTGTTACCCAGCCTTGAGCCCTTTCCCCATGCAACCACAAACCGATACCCAGGGCGAAAAAGAAACCGGCCGCCTCGAAGCCTTCAGCGACGGCGTCTTCGCCATCGCCATCACCCTGCTCGTCCTCGAACTCAAGGTCCCAGCCATCCCCCCAGCCAGCGCAACCTCCGCCGCTCTAGGCAAAGCCCTGCTGCAGCTCTGGCCCAGCTATTTCGCCCTCGTCACCAGCTTCTTCACCATCCTCATCATGTGGATGCATCACCACGCGATTCTCCGCAATGTTCACCGCACCGATTCGCGCCTGCACTTCAGCAACGGCTGCCTGCTCCTTCTAATCACTTTCGTTCCCTACCCAACTTCCGTCCTCGCCGCCTACCTGCAAACGCCCGCCGCAAAAATGGCCTCCGCGTTTTACGCCGGTACATTCGTCTTGGTCGCGCTGTGCTTTACCGTGTTTATTTACGGTGCCTTCCGCCCGCACCTGCTCTCCAAAAACGCCTCCGCCCGATTCATCGAAACAACGCACCGCAATTATCGCCTCGGCCCGCCACTCTATCTCCTCGCCACGCTGGCGGCTTTCATTGACCCGCGATTATCCCTGGGAATTTGCACGGTGCTATGGATTTATTGGGCGGCAGTAATCAGAGGCTAGTGCAGAAAGAAAGTCAGCGCTCTTCAGCGGTAGGTCGTAACCAGTTCGCCGTTTTCAATCCGCAGGTCGGAAACATCCGAAGGCAATCTCAGCTTCTCGCGGTTTACCGGCGACTCCATCAATTGCCTCACCGCGGTTTCGAGGGCCGACTGGGGAATCGGCAAAGAACCAATGTGCCCACTCACTGGCTCAAATTTAATGTAACCGTCAGCCGCGCCCAGTCTTCCCACCAGATCCAGGCTCATCTCTTTCCCGTGCATATCGAACAGCAGATACGCGTGAACCTGGTCCCCTTCCATCTGCACTTTGACGTCGCGCACCGACGAGCGCACCTGTTCTACATCCGTGTCCGTCGGCGCACCGGCACCGCCCGATGGCGCAGGCGTTACCGTTTGCGGCGCCAGGTCGAGATGGTTTGCCAGATAGGAATTCAATTCGGTCTCATCCAGCCGCAGCGTAGCGGGCTGTCCCTGCGACACGGTCTGCTCCACCTGCGAAACTTTTTGCTCGGCGCTCTCGGCAGCCTGTGGCGTCGAAACAACCGCTGGAGGCGTCGTCTTGTGCAGCAGAAGAATCAGGGTAACAAGGGTCGCGAGGTAAGTGGACCAGCGCAGGAAGCGAAACACCCAGCGCAACACGCCCACCTTGCGCTCTGCCATTGGCGGCAGGGGCTCGAGTATTGGCGGCAATTTGGGAAGTGTCTCGGCCATGTCCAAACAGTGCAGTTCGTCCTCTATTAGTTTGATGCCTGCCCCAACTTCCTGGTTTCAACCCTAGTCCCCGGAAATGGTCGCGGCAACTCTTTCACTCACCAAAGGTGCCAATTCGGCACCTATCCTCGCACGCCCCGCATGGGATTCGGCTCCGCTAAGTTACTTGCCCCATCCCGAAACACAGGTAACATTGAGGACGAACAGATTTCCTCCGGCCAACCCACAACTTGAAGGGGATCCAACGTGCGCCTATCACTCTCCGCGCTTTTCGCCCTCTGCCTTACGTGTCCCTCCCTCGCGCAAGAGCCGCCAACGCCTCCGCAACAATCCGCCACTCCCGGCGCCGAAGCAAAAGCCGCCCCCGCCACTCGCCCCAAAATCGGCCTTGCCCTCGAAGGCGGCGGCGCGCTCGGCGAAGCCCACGTCGGCGTCCTCAAATGGTTTGAAGAACACCACATTCCCATCGACTACCTCGCCGGCACCAGCATGGGCGGCCTCGTCGGCGGCATCTACGCCACCGGCAAGCCCGCGGACCAACTGCAAGAAATCCTCCGCACCGCGAATTGGCCGCTCCTTCTCGGCGGTGGCACTCCCTACGAAGACCTCTCCTTCCGCCGCAAAGAAGACGCCCGCGCCGTCCCCAATTCCGTCCAGGTCGGCCTGAAACATGGCGCCGCGCTTCCTCCCGGACTCAACACCGGCCACCAGATCAATCTCCTCATTGACCGCGAAACTATCGACTACTCCAACATTCCCTCCTTCGACGATCTCCCCATCCCCTTCCGCTGCGTTTCCACCGAACTCATCTCCGGCAAGGCCTACGTCTTCCAGAGCGGCTCTCTCTCCGACGCCATGCGCGCCACCATTTCCATTCCCGGCGTCTTCGCTCCCGTCCGCCAAGGCGAAAAAATCTTCGTCGACGGCGGCATGGTGGACAATCTCCCCACCGATGTAGTCCGCAATATGGGCGCCGACGTGGTTATCGCCGTCCACCTGCAGCTCTCACCGGCCACCGCAAAAGAAATTCAGGGCGCGTTTTCGGTGCTGGGCCGCTCGGTGGCGCTGGTGATCGCGGAAACCGAGATTCGCGGCATGGCGGGCGCCGACCTGATCGTGAACGCCAACGTGGCGGATTTCTCCTCCACGGAGTATCAGAAAACCGAGCAACTCATCCAGCGTGGATACGACGCCACACAGGAAAAAGCGCAAATCCTGAAAGCCTATTCGCTCGACGACGCCGCCTGGGCCGAGTATCTCCAGCAGAAAAAATCCCGTATGCGCGGCGCACAAGGAGCGCCCGAGTTCATACGCGTTGAAGGCGTGGATCCCGAGGGCAAAAAAAATATTGAGAATCTGCTCAAAAACTTTGTCGGCGAGCCTCTGGACACAAAATCCCTCGACCATGTCCTTACCCGCCTCACCGGCATCGGCCGCTACGACAGCATCACCTATTCCGTCGTCAATGACGGCAACCAGAGCGGACTCTCCATCCGCGTCCACGAAAAAACCTACGCGCCGCCGTTCCTCCTGCCCTTTGTCGAAATCAACGGCAGCGAACCGCAGGACGTCGATTTCACCATGGGCGCCCGCATCACCGCCATGGACGTCCTCGGCTACCGCTCCGAGTGGCGCACCGACCTGAAATTCGGCGCCACCTACGGCATCGCCACCGAACTCTACCGCCCCTTCCAGCCGCTTGGAAAATGGTTCTTCGCGCCCTACGTCGACGCCTCCCAAACCAATTTCAAGGTCTACAAGAATTCCGACCCAACCGCCATCTACCGGCTCGACAACGTCCTCGCCGGCGTCGACCTCGGCTATTCCCTCAGCCGCTTCAACGAAATCCGCGTCGGCTACGGGGTCGGCTACCAGGACTACGCCCTCCGCCTCGGCGCCCCCGACTTCCCGTCCACCAACGGCCGCGTCGGCTCCTTCCACGCGCGCTATATCCTCGATCACACCAACGAAGCCGTCATCCCCACCCGCGGCGTCTTTCTCAAAGCAAGCTACGAATGGTTCGACACCACTCCCATCTCCACCCACGCCTACCCGTCACTCGAACTCCTCGTCCAATACTTCCAGCCCGTCAGCTCGCGCGGCTCCCTCTTCTTCACCGCTGAAGGCGCCTCCACCTTCGGCCACTCTTCTCCCGGCGCGCCTATCTATTTTCTCGGCGGCGTCGGACGCCTCAGCGCCTACGGCCTCAACGAACTCATCGGCAACCAGTACTTCATCGGACGCACCGGCTACCTGCACAAAGTCTTCACCCTCCCGCAATTCGTCGGCAAGCAGGTGTACCTCACCGGCTTCGCCGAAGTCGGCAAAATGTACGGCGACCCCTTCCCCGCGCCCAAACTCTCCGGCGACTTTACCGGTGGCGTCCTCGCCGAAACTTTCTTCGGTCCCATCCTCATCGGCGGCAGCATTGGCGACACCGGCCACCAAAAATGGTTCTTCCAACTCGGCCGCGTCTTCTAACGCAAATTTCCACCACTTTTGATTCCTCAATGTAGCGCTGGCTTTTATGCCAGCGCTTCCGAGCAGACTGAGCCACCGCACCCGGGAACGCCCACTCTTCCTGAATAAATCCTCGTATCCCGCCGTCGACCTTCTCCCCTCCGTGCCTGCCCGCCCGGTTCCTCCCACGCAAAACCGTCCTTCGGTACAGTAGTCGCTCCCCACCCCAACTGCTACAAATGGTCCTGTTGAGGTGCTCGCAATGAAGAAACTCCTTTTGACTACTTGCTTCACACTCGCTCTCGCCACGCTCGGTCCGGTTTCCGCTGCCGCAACCGGCACCATCTGGCCCCTTCACCGTCACCACAAAGACAAGGCCCCCGCTGCTGCTAAGGTGGAGAAGCCTAAGAAGAGCAAGTCCGACAGTGGCAAAAGATCTCTGTTCCACCGCGGAAAATCCCAGGACAATGCCCGCGCTGAGTCCGCGCGCGCCGAAGCCGGCGTTTCTCCCGGCCCCAAGTCCGTGGGCTGGCGCCATCAAACCCCCGGCCCAGCCGGCGCTGGCGCTCGCTAGCCTCGCCCTCTTCTCCCCCGGGTGCCGCACTCTGGACTTTTCAGGGTGCGAGTTTTGACGTTGCTCTCCCAGGCTGGCCCAATCTCCGCGCCTGATGCACCTCTGCGTCAATCAATTCCAAAGCATTCACCTCAAGCCACCCGCTCGGATGAACCGCCCTTGACAAATATATGCTTATAAGTATATCAATATAATCATGGCAGAGGCGCGGAAGCCCGTCAGGTGGATGGGAACGTCGCTCAGGGATTTGCGCGCTTTCCCCAGCCCGGTCAGGATCGACATCGGACATGCGCTTTTTACAGCCCAGGAGGGCAAGACCGATCCCGCCGCCAAGCCACTCAAAGGATTCGGCGGCGCCAGCGTGCTCGAAATTGTGGCTTCAAATCATGGTAATGCGTGGCGGGCCGTTTACACGGTGCGTTTTCAGGATGCCATCTACGTTTTGCACGTATTTCAGAAGAAATCCACGAAAGGCATCGCCACACCGGCAAGGGAAATCGATTTGATTAAACAGCGGCTCGTGGTAGCCGAGAGGGACTATCGAGAAAGGCAGAACTAAAGTGAACACCAAAGCCAGAAAAACACGCAAGCGCACCGCCCGCGTAACCGAGGGCAGTGGAAACGTCTTCGCAGACCTTGGCCTTCCCAATCCCGAGCAGGAACTCCTCAAGGCTCAACTCACCCTTCAAATCTATACGATCCTCAACGACACCGGCATGACACAGGTGCAGATCGCCAAAATCCTCGGCGTACAGCAGCCTCAGGTTTCTTTGCTGATGCGCAACCGCGCGGGAAACTTCTCGGTTGGGCGCCTCATGGAGTTCCTCACGGCGCTCCGCCAAGACATTGAGATCACGGTCCGTCCCAGCCGCAAGGAGCATGGCGCACTCTCCGTCGTTTCCGAATAAACGAATACCTGTAATCAGCGATCAATAAGTGGAAGTGAAAAGGGAGAAATGGAAAACTGCAGAGGACAAGCCCGACGCACCTCTCGATTCCGAACCATCGAAAGCGAAGAGTGACCCACCCATTTGAAATCGAATAGGTAGGCCACCCAAGAAAGTTTTTAGGATGCGCCACCCGCCATTGGGAGGTACCTCCCTGTTTTTTCGTAAGAGACGTGGTGAAAGGACTTAGGGAAAGGCGATGGTTCAAAAGTTGAAGGTTCAAGAGTTGAAAGTTCAAAGACAGAGAAGAGGAACGATAACGCCGAGGCGCTGAGAACGCTGAGGCTCGCAGAGAACGGAGAAGAGGGGAATTTCACCGCAGAGGCGCGGAGGGCGCAGAGAATCGGAGAGGAATGGGAACAGTCGGGATCGGGGCGGCGGGCATGGGTGGGACCCTTCGGTGGGGCTCAGGGTAAACCCTTCTGAGGCACTCAGGGCAAACCTTTCGAGGCGCGGGGAACGGAAAAGGCCCGGGCCCGGAGAACGTCAACGGCAACGTCGAGGAAATGATAACGCTTTGTAAATATTAGTGCTACGGTACTAAGGGACAAAAAGGGGACAGTTCTAGAACTGGGCGGAAAGATTGACATTATATCCTAGAACTGGGATAATTCCATGGCGAGAACGAGAAGGGTTCCCGGCGAGAAAGCGCTGTACTGGACCGGTTCCAGCAAGGAGGATTTGCTGGCTTTCCCGGAACCGGTGATCGATGAAATTGGGACCGCGCTCAGCGTTGCTCAGTTTGGCGGAAAGCACCCAAACGCGAAACCGTGGCGAGGCGAGGGACCGGGAGTGTTTGAAGCGGTCGAGGATCATCGCGGTGACACATACAGGGCGGTTTACACGGTGCAATTTGGAAGTGCGGTTTACGTGCTACACGCGTTCCAGAAGAAATCGCCGAGCGGTATCAAGACGGCGCGCAGGGATGTCGAGCGGGTTCACAAGCGACTGCAAGAGGCGAGAGCGGACTATGAGGCGCGATATGGCAAAGAGAAAAGCTAAAGCGGGCGTGGCGGCGAGTTCCGGGAATGTTTTCGCCGATCTGGGTGTGCGGAACCCGGAGGAAAAACAGACCAAGGTGCGGCTGGCCGTGGCGATCAATCAGATCCTGCAAGGGCGGAAGCTGTCGCAAACGGCGGCGGCGCGGCGGTTGAAGGTGAACCAGCCGAAGGTATCCGCGTTATCGAATTATCAGTTGGAGGGATTTTCCGTGGAACGGCTGATGAATTTTCTGACCGCGCTGGACCGAGACGTGGATATTGTGATTCGCCGGAGGCCAGGAACACGGAGGGGCGGGCGTATTGTGGTAACGGCTGGTTAGGACGGAAGTGAATCCGGTAATCAGTAACCAGCGATCGGTTATCAGGATAGAAGGCGGAAGGAAACCCAAGACCCACCCTTGCATAAACCAAACCCGCAAGGATGGGCACCCGGCCGGATTGGAGAGAAAAGGGAAACTGGAAAATCGAAAATGGGGTACGGGAGGAACCCAAGACCCAGGTACCGAAAACCGGAACCTGGGGCACCCAGCGTTTTTCGGCATAACCGGGAATCCGGGAAAGCCTTGTTTGTCCTCTTGTTTATACGCCTGGGTCGGGCTTGGCTAAACAGGCAACGCTGCCTTCCGAAGCTTTTCCGGCAGGAATGAGTCGATTTCGCGGTCGGTGAAAGTAAACTCTCCACCCTTTAGTGCTGCGCTTGCCTCCGCATACGCCTCAGGCGAGGTGTCCGGCGCGAACTTATACACGGCAGTCAACTCTCGCGTCAGAGTTTCAAGCGACACCTGTAATTGGCCGGGATCTCCTGTTCCGAGGTGGCAGCGTTCAATGAGAATGAGAAATTGCTCTCGAACCCACAACAATTCCTTAGCGGCTGTCCTGTGATGGTTTTCCTTTCCAACCGGATCAAAGTTGGTCTCCCACAACACAGCGGCTAGAGTGGCAGTCGCAGCGGCTGCCGTGAGGACGTTGCAAATAAAGCTTGGGAAAGCAGTGGCAATGAAAGCAATTAGAGTCGTCAAAGAGATAAGAAATATGTTGCGATACTTGACGCCGCACGCTTTCTTGTTCCAGATTTCTCTTTCCTTTTCGTGTACTTTATGACTCCAAACAGTTCGGCCGTAGAGTTCACGAGCTGTCGCCAAAACGTAATCACACCCCTGGTTGTTCATCTCGCCGCCGCCAGCGCCGCCAATTTCATTGCGAACGCGGAAATTCCGGAGAACTGCGTCCCAAATATTTTCCCCCATTCATCGGCGGCCAAATGCCCGTAATCTGCATGTTCGTACTCACATGCTTTCACGGCGCGCCCGTATGCGCTCCGGGCTTTGCTGACCCATCCTTCACCGAGCCAGATCACTTCTGCAGTCCCAGGAACCTTGGTCCAACCTCGGTCTGCATAGCGAAGCAAGAATTCGAAGAAGTCACGCACCATCCAGTCATAGTAGTAGATGGTTCGCATTCTGAACTCCCATTGCTCCACGAAAGCGCAGACAAAAACTTCCAGCGAAATAGATTTCATGTCGACGGAGCATTCGCGCTTCCACGCTTTAACCATTTTCAACAGGTGGGTTGCCTTGCCTTCACTGGCAGAATCCGTCCGCTTGAGCAATTCAAACTCAGCAACCGGATTCGACAGCCTCCAACTTCCGCCATTCGCCGAATTCGCGGTTCGGTAGGTTCCGTCGGTCCCGAGAAAAGCGGGCACGACTTCGACGTTGTAGGTTTGAAACGGAGCGGCTACCACTTGGCCATCCGCTCGTAAATCCGTTTTTGGAAAGGTCCACTCGAGCGCGCTCTTCACTTCCTGGAGAAGTTGTGATTGTTTGTTTCCGGACAGGCAATCCACCCGCCAATAATCTTGAGGTGGGAGCAAGAAAAGCATGTCAAGGTCCGATGGTGGCCGAGTCGCCGTGCCCTTCCCGTAGGAACCAACCTTTACGTAGCAATTGGGATTGAACTCGCCCGTGTGGTATTCGTTCCACAAGCAACGAGCAATGCGATCTGCTTTGGACTCTGCGTCGGCGCGCTCTTCGGGCTTAAGTTCAAGGTTTTTCAGAAACTGACTGAAGTGGGGAATCACATGAATCCACAAGCCAACACCTCCGTCTCGCAGGGGCTTCGGAAGCGTCGTCTTGCATCAATACTAAAGGCAACGTCAGATAGCTAGGTTCCAGCTGAGACTGGTCCTGTAGGATATCATACACAATACCTAGCGTGCGTCAACCCAAAAACAACGACATATCCACATCTTGCCAGTGGTAGGCATTTTGGGAAGTCGTTCGAGATTGGAATGAGGGAACGCTGGGAGAGGGCAGATCGTGAGTGTTAGTGCAGCTCTAGCCGGGTGGCCCATCCTCTCTAGAACACCCCGTTCGGACCAACTCTACTTCCCGATCAAAAGTCCGGATGATCGGGGACAGACGGAACGTCCTCTTTTCTATCTAGAGAAAATAAAGTCTGGTAAACGTCCCGTCTCGCCAAGTTTTCTGAGCCGAAAGCCGCTCAGCGGATCGAGAGCAGAGTTTAGCGCTCAGTGTTTATCCGTGGGTGCGGGCGTTCCGTCCGACCAGGTGAGCACCGGAATCATGAATTCGGTTATTGGCTCCGGGGCGCCCTGAAACTGCGGGTTTAACAGAACCGGAGAGCCCGGCAAGTCCGCTCCCCAAGATTTCGGATCTGTGAGCGGGACGTAAAACATCAGATGAGGAACCCAATGCCCGGCTGAGTCGTTCAGAAACCCCTGGGGAGACATCATGTAGCACATCGCCCCGGGCTCCAGAGCCGGCAGCCCCTTCACATCGAAAGCCTTGATACCCTCGATGATCTGAGCTTTGGATAACCCCGCTAATACCAATTCCGTTCTCTTGAAAGTCAGCGGCAGGATCGATCGCACCGCGGCTGGATTAAAGCAGATTGGACCTCGCATCTTGGGGTTCCAGAACTCCGGAAAGTCAAACGGGGACATCCACGATCGCTCCACGAGGCACACGAAGCCGTTCTTGCCTTTGACCGTGGTTTCGTACCCATGCCGTCCGAGCACCATGACTTCGGCATCCGTTGAAATCGATGGAGGCGCTGCACTACGTGCCATCGCAATTTCGGCATTTCGATCCATCAAGTACAGATCGATTGGTGCCATGCTCGGATACAGGGTTTTGGAGTCCTGGGCTCGCGAGTGGCTCGCCCCACACAGCACGATAGCCAGCGCGACGGTCCACAATGCGCCTATCGGAACAAGCTTCCGGTTCATTGGCACTTTCCTGGTGGTTGACATGATGTCCTCTCTTTCATGCGAATTAACCGTCCCATTTTCAGCAACCTACAGCCTGGGAAGTGGTGGGTCCCCCCTCCCCATTTTCGCGGAGATACCTTACACACCGGCCTAAACCCGAAACTGGCGCAGATGATGGTCGAGATGCTGATACATCAGCGCGGCCCATTCGACCGGGGTGAGCGGCCCGAAGAAGAAGTGCGCATGCTTCGAGCATATCGCGGGCCCGCCCGACGCGAAACGATCGATCGATTCGCGCAGGCGCTGGCTTTCCACGGCGAAATCACGTTCATCGGTTACGAGGCAGCTCTTTTCGGTCGTCGCGTTGCGGCGCATGGGCTCCCCCTTCACCAGCAACGATTTCTTCACCAGGGGCCCCAGCAGGCGTCCAAGGAAGACTCGCGACGATACAGGTGCCTTCCCCATCGCCAAGTCGAACGCGGCCGTACAGTGCGCCAGAGCCTGCGCCGGATTCATCGCGCCCCACTGGCGCTGGCTATCGGGCTGCAAGCGCGACAGCCGCTGCTTCACTTCTTCCACCCTTGCCGCCTCAAAGAGATTTTTCATGTGGAAAGACGTCCTCCTATAGGTAAATCGAATGGGGGCCGTGCCAATCGACAGCCCAGGCGGAAAATCTTTATCTTTGGGCCAGCGGCTTGATGGAGGAGAGGTTGGAGAGGACCCGCACCATTGAAAGCCAGAAGGGTGCGGCACCCGGCAGGGGAAAGCCAAGAGGGGCACGATTTATCGTGCCCCTCTTTAGCTAGTTAGGGATCCGGATCGGGGCCACTCGTCGGCGGACGGGGTATAATTTTGCCGAAGGAAAAATCCTTGGCGGGGTACCGCGCTTAGACGATTGCGGGCTTCCGCAGAGCGGAGATGTTTCCCGTGGCGACGCGATATTCCCGCAGCGAATTCCTGAAAGCTTCCGGCGTGGCTTGCCTGGCCTTGCCGCTGCTGGCTTCGAGGGCCGCGTTTGGTTCGAGTTTCCCGATTGCGCCACCATTCCGCGTCGCGGTGATCAATGATGAAATCAGCCAGGATTTCGGCCGCGCGTGCGAAGTGGTTGCCCGGGAATTTGGAATGTCGTGGATCGAGCTTCGTGGAATGTGGAATAAAAACATTCTCGATCTGGACACCAAGGAAATCGCCGAAGCGCGGCGCGTCCTGGCAAAATACGAATTGCGCGTTACCGACATCGCCAGCCCGCTTTTCAAAGTGGATTGGCCCGGCGCGCCGCCTTCCAAATTCAGCCCAAAGAGCGACAAGTTTCACGCGGACTTCGGCTTTGCCCAGCAGGACGATGTGCTGCGCCGCGCGATCGAGCTGGCTCGCCAGTTTCAGACTGACCGCGTGCGCTGCTTCGATTTCTGGCGCCTGGAGGATCCAGCGCCATATCGGAAAGCCATCAACGAGAAACTGCGCGATGCCGGGGCTGTGGCCGCAAAAGCTGGAATCAAGCTGGTGCTGGAAAACGAAATGACGTGCAACACGGCGACCGCGGCGGAGGCGGCCACGGTGCTTGCGGCGATTCCGGATCCAAATTTAATGCTCAACTGGGATCCGGGAAACGCGGCCGCCGCAGGGGAAACGCCCTATCCCGAGGGCTACCGGCTTTTGCCGAAAGGCCGCATCGGGCACTGCCACTGCAAGGATGTGACTCGGAAGCCGGACGGCAGCTATGAATGGGCGGCCATGGGCAGCGGCGTCATCGATTGGGTGGGGCAATTCCGCGCCCTGCGCGAAGATGGTTATCGGCTTGCCGCCAGCCTGGAAACGCATTGGCAAGGTGGCGGGACGCCGGAGGAATCGACAAGGCAAAGCTGGGCCGGTATGCAAAAGCAATTGCACGCGGCGGGAGGTTTGTAACCCCGCGATTGCGCGAATTGCAACTCAGGCAGGCGTCAGGATGAGCGGAAGTGTCGGAGAAAACACGCCGTAAATTTCTGAAACAGGCGGCGGTCGCCGCGCGCATGGCGAACATCGCCTACCGCGAAAAAGAGGCGCGTGGCTCTGGAAGAAGCGCGTGCCTGGCAGCCCCGTTGACACGCGGATTGTCTGCTTGGGCTGCGCCGGCAAGTGATGCGGGCTTAACTCGCCTTGCGGGCCATAGCCGTGTTCGCGAGCGTTTCCTGCTTGAGGCCGAGGACGACACGGCCGTTTACCTTACCCTTTTTGAGGCGGCTGAAGACATCGTTGATGGATTCGAGCGGCAAAGTTTCGATGGTGGCTTTTACTTTGCCCTCGCCGGCGAAGGAGAGCGCTTCCTCAAGGTCCAGGCGAGTGCCAACGATGGAGCCGCGAATCGTGTGGCCGTTCAGAACCAGCTCGAAAATCGAAACGGGAAATTCACCCGGGGGGAGGCCGTTGAGCACGCAGGTACCACCGCGGCGCAGCATGCCGACGGCTTGCTTGAAAGCGATCGGTGAAACCGCGGTGACCAGCACGCCGTGCGCACCGCCGATCTGCTTTTGAATTTCGGTGGCGGGATCCTGGGTCTTCGCGTCGATGGTGATTTCCGCGCCGAGTTTGCGGGCGAGCGCCATCTTTTCCGGCCCCAGGTCCACGGCGGCGACGTGGAGTCCCATGGCCTTGGCGTACTGGATAGCCACGTGGCCGAGTCCGCCGGCGCCCGAGATGACCACCCATTCGCCGGGCTTGGCTTCCGTCATTTTCAAACCTTTGTACGTGGTGACGCCCGCGCAGAGGATCGGCGCCGCATCCACAAACGAGAGGCTTTTGGGAATGCGTCCAAGATAATCGGCTTGCCCCAAGGCGTACTGCGCGAAACTACCATTCACCGAATAGCCGGAATTCTGCTGCTCCGGGCAGAGCGTCTCCCAACCGGCAAGACAGTAATCGCAATGCCCGCAGGCGCTGTGCAGCCAAGCGATTCCGACGCGATCGCCTTCTTTCAAATGGGTAACACCCGAGCCGAGAGCCGCGACAATCCCCGCTCCTTCGTGCCCCGGAATAAGCGGCATGATAGGCTTGACGGGCCAATCGCCATCCACCGCATGAAGATCGGTGTGACACACTCCCGTCGCAAACACTTCTACGAGTGCCTGACCTGGTCCCGGCGTCGGGATGGGCACTTCTTTGACCACCAATGGCTCGCCAAATTTCTCGACAACTGCTGCTTTCATGGTTTTTGCGTTTGACATAGACCATCTCCTCTTCCACCCGGTGGCAATAACTCCGCCTCCGTTCAATGATTTCTACGCGTTGTTGTTATATCTGGCTGTGACGGAGGTCACCGTTCAAGATTGAACACCCCCGCCTCCGGGCGGACCTTTGAAAGAATGAACGATCTGGATGGGCACTACATGAGGAGAGGATTGTAAGAAGGAGTGAAACCAAGAGGGGCACGATTTATCGTGCCCCTACAAAGGCGAGAGGATTAATTGTTGATGTCGGATTTGGTTTCGAGCTTGGCGAGCATGGGCTCGAGAAAGGGCTTGTTGGCGTCTGGGGCGCCGGCGATGGCCAGCTTCATTTCTTTGGAGGCGGAGGCGTAATCGCCGGAGTGGGAAGCGAGGCGGGCTTGCGCCAGGTGGCTTAGCCAGTGGTTGGGATCGCGCTTGGCGACTTGCGGATAGATTTCAAACGCGCGCTTGGCGTCGCCGGCGCGCTGCAGGCCGCGGGCATAAACGTAAAGCTGCGTGGCATTGGCTTTGCCGAGAGCGACGGAGAGCGTCTTGGCGGCTTCGTCTTTCTTGCCCATGGCGTCGAGGATGCGCGACTTGGTTTCCAGATTTTCGAAGCGGTCTTCGTTCTGGATGGAAGTGTCTTCCCACTTCAGCGCTTCTTCGAGGTTGTAGTTGTTGTCGAGGCACCAGTTCGCGGCTTCATCGTAGCCGGCCCAGGTGAAGCCGCCGACGCTGCGCAACTGGTTGTGAATGCTCTTGAGAGTGACGGCTTTCACGTCGACGGAAACGCGGAACGGCACGGCGAGCTTTTCCCAGCGCAGGGTGGCCGCAGCGGAATCGGGCTTCACATCGTCGAAGGTGTAGGTGAGCGTGTCGAAGGATTGATCGGCGGCGGGCTTGACTGTGACGCGCAGGGCATCTTCCTTTTCGTCGTAGCTGAAGCTGCCCCAGGAGGTGGAGTTTTTGGAGAAGATGATGGTCCACTGATCCTTGTCGGGGATCATATGCAGACCGTAGGTGCCGGCCGCGAGCGGCTTGCCTTCGATGGAGACGTCATCGGAAAACGTGATGGTGGTGTTTTCGTTTGCGCCAGAGCGCCAGACTTTTCCGTAGGGGACGGTCTTGCCCCAGACTTCGCGGGTGCCGGCCAGCGGACGGCTGTAGTCGATGGTGACGGTGCTGATGCCGATGGTTTGCGTGGTGACGCCGTGCTGGCTGATGCGGGGAAGATTCAACTCCGTGGCCTGACTGCCATTTTTGAATTGCGCCTGCGCGCTGCCGATGCAGAAGGCGAGGCCCAAAGAGACTGCTAGAAGAAAACGAAATGTGTTGCGCATAGACACACCATCCTGGTCGCGAAAAGAGGAGCTTCGCGGAAGTGGAAATTTATTGGGTGAACACGCCCAAAGCGATAGACGGGAAGGAGGAGGGTGAGTAAGCAGGAGGAAGTAAGAAAGCAGACTAATTTTACAAATTCATTCTTGAGATAACAACCCAAACAAACCCCGCAGCGAGATAGGAGATCGCGAGCACGAGGTTCACTGATTCTTGGGATTTCATGCGCCTATTTTGCCCAGAGTTGTAAACGCAAAATGGAAAATACGAAATTGAAAAAAGCTATTGACTTTCGCTTTTTGTTCGCCTATATTCGCCCCCGGTAGAGGAAACGGGAAACGGGTGGCTTCGGCTTGCTGGTCCGCAAGCGGGCTCCATTGCCCTCGGGCTCTCCCGAGCCGTGCCTGCGGCAGACAGGCCGGATGCCACCCGTTAAAGTAGCGCAAGAGCCGGTTCCCTGCCAGGAGCTGCCATGGAAGCCTGTGTCGAAAGAAGAAGCGAGGTAGAGGAAGTAAATGAGGTAAAGGAAGTAGAGGACATGGCGGCGGAGGCGGAGGACCGGTCTGAAGACCGGCCACTACAAACGGCTAAGCGATCTTGGTTTGGCGCGAATTGGCTGGGGCTGGGCAAAGCTCGATCTGCCCTTCGGAAAGACTCAGGGCAAGCGGAGAAGATGCCGCACATTGTGCATGTGGATGTGGACGCGTTTTTCGCTTCGGTGGAGCAGGTGCTGAACCCGAAACTGCGCGGGAAGCCGGTGCTGGTGGGGCGCGGCTGCGTGGCTTCGGCGAGCTATGAGGCGAAATTCCGCGGCGTGAAGACGGCGATGAGTTTTCGCGACGCGTTGCGCATCTGCCCGAAGGCGATTGTGGTGCCCGGCAAGTACGAGCACTACGCGGATTTTGCGGAGCGCGTGCGGCGGATTCTGGAGACATACACGCCGGCGGTAGAAACAGCGGCGCTGGACGATTTTTACCTGGACTTCGCGGGGACGGAGCGGCTGTACCCGGATTTTGAGGCGACGCTGCGGCGGCTGCAGGCGGAGATTCTGGGACGGACGGGATTGAGCGTGTCGGTGGGAGCGGCGCGGACGAAGGTGGTCGCGTCGATTGCGTCGCGGCTGGAGCGGCCGCGCGGGTTTCGCATCGTGACGCCAGGAACGGAAGAAGGATTCCTGGCGCCGCTGCCGGTGGAAAAGCTGCACGGCATCGGGCACACGCACGCGGGCGCGCTGGCGGAGCGCGGCGTGACTACGATCGGGCAGCTGCGGATGATTCCGAAGCCGGTGCTGATGGCGGCGTTTGGGGATGTAATTGGCGAGCAGATCTGGGAGCGCTCGCGCGGACAGGACGGGCGCGAGGTGATGACACTGGCGACGCCGAAATCGGTTTCGCGCGAGACAACCATTGAAGGCGGCACGATCGACACGGAATTTCTGGGCGGCTTGCTGGAGTATTTGAGCGAGCGGATTGGCGCGACGCTGCGCGACCACGGCAAGCAGGCGCACACGATTGGCGTGCGGGTGCGGTACGTGGACCACTATTCCGCTCATCAGACGGTGCGGCTGGCGCGCGCGACAAATGACGAACGCGAACTGCTGGTGGCCAGCAAGGAGCTGTTTGCGAAATTGTTTACGCGGCGCGTAGCCATCCGCCACATCGGCGTGAGCGTGACGAACCTGGACGCCGACCGCCGACAGAATGAGTTGTTCGATACGGACGCAAACCGCCGCTGGTATCTCAATCGCGAAGTGGACCGCGTGCGCGGCCGCTACGGCTGGAACGCCGTCTTCTACGGCAAAGGCCTGGAACTGCGCGAGCACTACGCCACGAAAGAGAATGGTTTAGTCTTGTCGACGCCGTGTTTATCCCGGTGATTTTGCATTTCCCTTCCTCTCTACTGAAAAAGTGACTGGTGATGGGTGACTGGTGACTGGTAAAAACCGGTCGCTTGCGCTCCTCTCTTCCCTGCATTGGTCGCCGCAAAAATTCTCCGATCGTGTTCCCGCCGGTCGCTGCTACAGGTTGCCCACATGTTTGTGCATTTGCGTTGTCATAGCCATTACTCGTTTTTGCGGGGGGTGAATCCTCCGGAGGAGATTATTGCGGCGGCGGTGGAGCAGAAGATGCCCGCCGTGGCGCTGACGGATACGGATGGGATGTATGCGGCGGTGCCGTTTTATCAGGCGGCGCGGGCGGCCGGGGTGAAGCCAATTGTGGGCGTGGTGGTGGAGGTGGAGTTTCCGCTAGCGAACAGTGATGCATCGATCCCTCGATTGCGAGCCGGCAAAAACGGCCGGCTCTCCGCTCCCTTCGGCTCCGCTCAGGGCAGGCGGGATGACAACACCGTAAACGTGTCGATGGTGTTGCTGGCGGCGGATGCGGAGGGGTATAGCAATTTGTGCCAGTTGACTACGCTGCGGCATTTGGGAGTTTTGCGGGCGGGGCAGGATACGTTTGCGGAGGATGTGGGGCGGGCGGTTACGGTGGAGGAGTTGGAGGCGCATGGCGCTGGGGTGATTGCGTTGTGGCCGGCGGGGGAGATTTTACGTGGTGGTAGCGCACAAACGGAAACGGGCCGAGCAAGCTCGGCCCCTACAGAGGAAGAACCCCAGGTGCAACACCAGCACCTGGGGCACCCGGGGGAAAACGCAAAAGCGGGGCCACCTGAAGGTGGCCGCTACACAAACACCAGTCACCAGCCTGCCCTGAGCTTGCCGAACGGGTCACGAGTCACCAGTCACTTGCAGCGGTTGAAGGAGATTTTTGGGGATCGGTTGTATATCGAGGTGCAGCATTTGTCGGCGGGCGATGGGCGGGTATTGCGGGAGGCGCAGAGGCTGGGGCGGGAGCTGGGGATCCCGCTGGTGGCGACGAACAATGTGCACTTCGTTAAGCCGGAAGAGCATTTGCATCATCGGGCGGTGAATGCGATTCGCACCGGCGGATTGCTGACGACGGTTGCGGCTCCCGAAATTACGACCGCAGAGGCGTGGTTCAAGCCGGCCGCGGAGATGCAGCGGTTGTTTCCGGATCATCCGGAGTTGCTGCGCGCGACGCTGGAGATTGCGGATCGCTGCAACCTGGAACTGGCGCTGGGCAAGACGATTTTTCCGGAGTTTCCGGTGCCGGAGGGGGAATCGGCGTTTTCGTATCTGTGGAAGCTGAGTTTTGAGGGCGCGCGAAAACGGTACCGGCCGCTGCGACCCGCGGTGCTTACGCGGCTGACGCGCGAATTGGAAGTCATCGAGAAATGGGGTTTGGCGCCGTATTTTCTACTGGTGTGGGACATCGTGGAAGAGGCACGGCGGCGGGGGATTCCGGCGGTGGCACGCGGTTCGGCAGCCAGTTCGATGGTGCTGTATTGCCTGGGAATTTCTTGTGTGTGCCCGCTGCGCTGGGGACTTTACTTTGAGCGCTTCCTGAATGAGCAGCGCGGCGATTGCCCGGACATTGACATTGATATTTGCGGGGCGCGGCGTGATGAACTGCTCGATTACGTGTACGCGCGATGGGGCGCGGAGCACGTGGCGATGATCGGCAGCTTCATCACCATGCACGCGCGACTGGCGGTGCGCGAGGTTGCCAAAGTGTTTGGCATGCCGCCGGACGAGGTGAATCACTTCACGAAGCGGCTGCCGCACCGGCCGGTGCGGGAAATTCTGGAGGCAATCAAGCTTCTGCCGGAAGGCCGCACGCTGCCTGTGAATGACGAGCCGTGGAAAACGATTTTGCAGGTGGCGCTGCGGCTGGACTATGCGCCGCGTCATTTGGGAATTCATCCGTGCGGAACGGTGATTTCAGCGCGGCCGTTGACGCACCTGGTGCCGCTGGAGCGGGCGACGAAGGGCATCGTGGTGACGCAATACGACATGAACGCGATCGAAGCGCTGGGACTGATCAAGATGGATTTGCTGGGACAGCGCGGGCTGACGACGATGGCGCTGGCACTGGACAACATAGAAATACAGGAAGTAAAGGAGGTTAAGGAGGTAGAGGAAGTAAAGGATCGGAGTGGCGTGGCCCTTCGGTTACGCTCAGGGCTAGCGGCGGATGGGTTTACACCTTGTCCTGAGGCGAGGACGATTGATTTTGGGGCGATTCCGGAGAATGACCCCGCGACTTGCGCGGTGATTGCAGCGGGGCGGACGGTAGGACTTTTTCAGATTGAATCGCCGGCGATGCGCAGCATGCTCCGCATGATGGGAGCACAAACACTGGAACAGGTCGCAATCGCGTTGGCGATCATCCGGCCAGGAGCAGCGGAATACGGGTCGAAGGAATTATTCGTAAAACGGCTCAGGGGGAAAGAACCGGTGGTGTATGCGCATGAATCGTTGAAGAGCATTCTGGGCGACACACTGGGCGTGTGCATTTACCAGGAGCAGGTGATGCAGATCGCGCAAACGGTGGGTAGCATGTCGCTGGCGGAGGCGGATCTGGTGCGGCGGTCCACCGTTAAATATTCCGGCCGCGCCGATTATGAACGCCTGCGCAGCAAATTTGAAAAAGCCGCGGGGATGATGGGGATGACAAAAGAAGAACGCCGGGAAGCCTGGATGATGGTGGAGAAATTTGCGGGATTTGGATTTTGCAAGGCGCATGCGGCGACGTACGCGGATACTTCGTACCGCATGGCCTATCTGAAGACGCATCACACGGCGGAATTTCTGGCGGCGATGTGCAGCGCGGGTGCGGGGTTCTATCACGTTTCGGCGTATGTGGAGGAGGCGAAGCGCTGGGGGATTGAGATGCGACTGCCGTCGGTGAATCGTTCGCGGATGGAGTATACGGCGGAAGGAGACGACACGCATTGTGACGCCAGCCACAACGCAAGGCGCCCGCCTCAGAAGGCGGCCGCTACAAAAGCCATGCGGATTGGGTTGATGCAGGTGAAGGGACTTCGCGTTGAGACAATTGTGGAGATTGTGCGGGCGCGAGAGGCGGAGGGGACGTTTTGTTCGCTGGAGGATTTTCTGGCGCGGGTACCGGCGGAGCGGGATGAGATTGAGGCGTTGATCAAGTGCGGGGCGTTTGATGAGGTGTGCGGGATGACGCGGGCGGCGATGTTGTGGCAGTGGAATTTGCTGCAGGCCGAGGGACGGGGAAAGGCGTTTTCGCAACCGCGGACCCAAGAGCGGGCCGGGCAAGCCCGGCCCCTACAAGGTGGAAACGTTTCGGCGGCGGGCGTGCTGTTTGCGGAGATGGAGGCGGAGGATGCGATTGGGGTGGCGCTGCGGGAGATTGATGCGCCGGATTACACGCGCGAGCAGAAGTTGCGCTATGAACGGGAAGTGCTGGAAGTTTGCGTGAGCGGGCATCCGCTGGATTTTCTGCCGCGGAACGGGGAGACGTGGAGCGACGAACTGCCGGGCATGGTTGGAAAGCGGGTGACGCTGTGCGGCTGGGTGGTGACGTACCGCCATGTTGGAACGAAAAATTACCGGAACATGATGTTCGTGACGCTGGAAGATCAGCGCGGACTGTTTGAGGTGATTCTGTTCCCCGATGTGTACGACAAATATGGCGGGCTGGTGTATGAGACGCGCTCGATGCGGGTGACGGGCGTGGTGATGGAGGGGGAGCATGTTAATGGGGAGAGGATGGAGCGGTTGGGGTGAGCGGTGACTGGCGAGAAGCGGGAAGAGGATAACAGATAGCAGCGATCAGATAGCAGGAAACAAGTTGGCATGGCGCGAGATGGGGAGCGTTTCCTGATCGGTGATCGCTGTTATCTGATCGCCCGTGGCTGACAACAAAGCGCAAATGACCATCACATGATTCGTAACGCGCAAAAAATGGAACACGCACCCGAACCGCAAAACGGCCAGCCGGCGGCGAGCGGGGAGGGCTGGCTGGGGCGCAACCGCAGCGAGAAGCGGCGGCTGTGGGAACGGCTGAACCCGCGGCATCGCAAAGAGCTGCGGATGCTGGCGGAGGCGCTGGCTTTGCAGCAGAATCACGCGCGATTGCCGGAGGCGGCGCGCGGACGGCTGGATGCGGCACTCGCCGAACTGGACCGCGTGATCCGGCGAATCGCGGCCATCCTGGCGGAGTTGGCACGCCGGACACCACCGGCGGGGTGAGTGTTGCAGGCGGCAAATGGCGGGCACATACTTTTGACATGAATACTGCCAGGCGTACTCGAACCATACTGGGCCTTGCCGCACTGCTTTTTGCGGGCCTGTGCGCGGGCATTTTTGTGGATGCGGCGCGCGCGGACGAAATCCGGCTGAAAGATGGGAAGAAGCTGCACGGCGTGATCGTGGCGTACGAAGACAACATGTTCAAGGTGAAGACGGACTTCGGCTACGTGCTGGTGGAGAAAGACAAGATTGCTTCGATCATTCCGGACACGCCGGCCGAGGACGCGGGAACGAATGCAACGGCCAAGCCCACTGCGAAGAGCGAATCGGCAGCGACGGAGTCAAACAAGCCGCCGAAAGCGTCGGTGATTGTGAACAACTCCGCGGCGCGGCCGGAAATTCCGCTGACCGCGGCGAAGGGGGACATGACTCCGCCGCCGATCAAGTCCGTCAGCGCTACGCCGAAGACCGCGCTTGCGGCTCCCATGGCGGCGCCGCCACCACCGAAAGAAGAACCGCCGCCGATCAAGGAAGAGATTCAGGGGAATCTGTATCTGAATCACGAATTCCTGTTCCGGATGTACAAGGCGCCGAGCTGGCAGATTATCGCGGATGCAGGGCTGGGTTTGCCGAACGCGATCGTGGCGATGGGGACAAGCAACGAATCCACGCTGCTGGTGGTCGGGCACGAAAAGACGAACAACGCGCTGGAGCCGGCGGCCAAGGAAGTGGAGAAGAAGTTGAGCGAGGTGTACGACAATTACCGGCTGATTTCGCAACGGAGGACCGTGGTCGGAGGTTTGCCGGCGCTGGAGTACAAATATCGCGGGATGGCAGACGGGCATGATTGGTCGGGAACGCTGGCTGTGGTAGGGCGCAACGGAGATGTGTTCACGGTCTTGGGAATGACGTATGCGGACACGGACCTGATCCAGATTCAGGAAAACGTAATCGCGCGCGCAATTGCGAGCATTGATTTCAACGTGAAATAGCGGGATCGTCGGGCGCTTCGTCAGCCGACGGTGACTTCGATGGTGTGGTAGCCGGTGGCGCCGTCGGGCCATTCGCCGCTGTCGATGGACGATTGCAGTTTGCCGCGGCCGTCGGTGGCGCGGGCCTTCAGCGTTTGCTTCCCTTTCGGCGCGTTTTTCCAGACAAATTTCCAGAGAGCCCAGACCTGTGACGGATTCGGGTTGCTGAAGATTTCCACTTCCTGCCAGTGGCTGCCGCCGTCGGTGGAGATTTCGACTTTGGAGATGCCGGACGTGTCGCCGATGGCGTAGCCGGTGACGACGAAGGTGTCTCCGGTGATGCGGGAAAGATTGCACGGATCGTCGATGATGCCTTGCGTCTTGCGATCGCCGGTGTTGGACCAGCCCTGGCGTTCCCAGAAGCCGAGATATTCGCTGTCCACAAACTCGATGCGGGTGAGCCACTTGGGCATTTTCATGCCGTAGCGGCCGGGCATCAGAACGCGCAGCGGGAAACCATGCTGGCGCGGGAGAGGTTCGCCGTTGATGTTGTAGGCGAGAAAATTTGCGGGATCGTCGAGGCGGGAAACGGGATGGCCGGTGGTGTAGCCTTCGGCGGCATAGAAGACGGCGTATTTTGCGGAGGCGAGAATTCCGGCGCGCTCGATGATCGGCTTCAGCAAGGTTCCCGTCCATTTGGCGTTGCCGATGAAGCGGCCGCCGACGGAATTGGAGATGCACTCGAGGGTAAGGATGGTTTCGTACGGTGGAAGCGCGAGAATTTCGTCGTAAGTGAAGCGCAGGGGATTTTTCACCAGGCCATCGATTACAAGGGACCATTTCTTAGCATCAACGGCGGGTTCGCCGTGCGAGGAAGTGAGATAAAAATCTTCTGTCGGAGTGATCGCGCGGAGGGCGGCTTGAGGGCCGTCGTTCAGATAGGCGCGGATGTTGGCGTTACCGACGTTTGTGCCGCGCATGAGATAGCGGTAGACGACGCCCGGGATCAGCAAACCGATGCCGAGTCCTCCGGCGACGGAAATGAAGTGGCGGCGTTCCATGACGGGTTAGATGAGCAGCTGGGGAAAAGGTATCACGCGCAAGCGACGGGGACTACGCCTCGCCGGGAAAAGGCGGTTCGCCGTAGTTAAGAGGCTTGGGCTTCCGCGGGTTTGCGGAGTTCGCGGATCATGTTGATGAGGGCCTGGACGGCGCGCGGCAAGCTGCGATCGCGACGATAGACCAGCCCGAGTTCACGCCAAAGGTCGACGCCTTCGACTGTGAGGAGCTTCACTTCACCGGTCTTGACCTGGTCGCGGGCGAAGCTTTCACTGATGATGGAGATGCCGACGTCGGCGGCGACGAAGGTCTTGATCATGCCGATGCTGGGGAGTTCCATGGCAATTTGCAAGCGCGAACGGTGGGGGCGGAAAAGTTTGTCGAGCACCTGGCGGGTGTAGCCGGTGCGCGGAAAGATGAGCGGCGCAGAGGCGATCTCCTCGAGCGTGACGTGGCTGCGTTGCGAGAGGGGATTTTTGGTGCTGACCATGAAACGCAGGCGGTCGCGATTGATGACGTGCATCTTGAGATTTGGCGATTTCAGGGGCAGCGTGACGATGCCAAGGTCGAGCGAGCCGTCCTCAAGGCGCTGCAGAATCTTGTGGCTGAAATTCCGGTAAATGCTGATGTGCACAAGTGGATAGCGGCGCTTGAATTCGGAGAGGATGTCGGGGAGCAGGTAGAGGCAGGTGGCTTCGTTCGCGCCGAACGCCACCGGCCCTTGCACGACGCTGCCGCGGTCGGCGACGATTTGCATGGATTCGTCGCGGAGGCGGAGGAGCCGCTCGGCGTAGTCGAAGAGAACGACGCCGGCGGGCGTCAGCTCCACGGATTTCGCGGAACGATCCAGCAGCTTTGCCTTGTAGGACTGCTCGAGCTGACGGATCTGCGCGCTGACGGCGGATTGCGAGCGAAATACTTTCTGCCCGGCTTTCGAAAAGCTTTTCAGCTTGGCAACCTGAACAAAAGTAGTAAGTTGATCGAAATCCATGTCCCCCACTCTCTAGAGATGAATATAGCGGATTCTACATTAGAAAATGATTAATGCGAATACGTCAGACATAGTGCGGAGCTGAGGATGCCGGGACGGAAAGCACCGCCGGCGCGGGGACAGAGACCGGATCGCGCACGCCGCCCGAAAACGCGCGCCACACACCCTCCAGAGTTTCCTGAAGATGAATCGGCTGGATGCGGACGAAATTGTGCAAGGAACGCTGCGCAAGAAAACGTGTGGCGCGGGGGCTGCCGGTGCGCTGGCGGTGAACTTCTATGAGCGAGCGTAGGCAGGATCCTTCGTGTTCTTCCAATTCATGTGCCAGAACGAATTCGCGATTGAGGACGTTTTCCATTTCGCTGCGCAGGATGTACGCGAGACCGCCGGTCATGCCGGAGCCAAAGTTGAGGCCGACGGGGCCGAGAATGGCGGCGATTCCGCCGGTCATGTACTCGCAACCATGTTGGCCTACGCCTTCGACAACGGCGATGGCGCCGCTGTTACGGACGGCGAACCGTTCACCGACTTGCCCGGCGATGAATAGCTGGCCGGAAGTGGCACCGTACAAAACCGTGTTGCCGGCAAGGACGTCGCCACGCTTGGAAGCGTTGTGGCCGGCGCGGATGGTGATGGAACCGCCGGAGAGACCTTTGCCAACGTAATCGTTCGCTTCTCCGTAAAGGTTCAGACTGAGACCATCGGAAAGAAACGCACCGAAGCTTTGACCAGCGGTGCCGTGAAATTCGTGAACGGATGGGGCAAGGCCCGGTTGCTGGATGCTGAGACGCATGCGTTCACCGCTGAGATGGCTGCCGATGCTGCGGTGAAAATTGTTGATGACGGTTGGACTTGTGGCCTGCGCGTGCGATTGTTGCAGGAGTTCTTCCACTTCCACGCCGCTGGATTCGGGCACGGGAGTCTGCTGCGGAACGACGCGAGTTGGCTTGGAAACGGGAATGACGAGCAGGGCGTCGAGGCCGGATTTTGTTTCGAGGCGATCGTACCAGCCGCGAAGTTCGGTGAGCGAGCGGACGCCAAGCTCGGCCATGTTGCGGCGAATCTCTTCCGCCAGGGAGCGGAAATAAGCGACGACCATCTCGGGCTTGCCGTTGAAGCGGAGGCGCAGGGTTTCGTCCTGCGTGGCGATGCCCACGGGGCAGGTGTTGAGATGGCACTGGCGGGCCATCACGCAGCCGATCGCGACGAGGGCGGCGGTGCCGAAACCGAACTCGTCAGCGCCGAGGATGGCCCCAATAAGAATGTCGCGGGCGAAGCGGAGGCCGCCATCCACGCGAAGAGAGACTCGGGAGCGCAGGCCGGCGCGGAGCAAGGTTTCATGGGTGTCGCGGAGACCGATTTCCCATGGCAGGCCGGTGTTTTTAATGGAAGTGAGCGGAGAGGAGCCAGTGCCTCCGTTGTGGCCACTGACGGTGATGACATTCGCGCCGGCTTTGGCGACACCCGCTGCGATCACGCCAATGCCGGTACCGGAGACGAGCTTCACGCCGATGCGTGCGCTTGGATTCACGGCGCGCAGGTCGTGAATGAGTTGCGCGAGGTCTTCGATGCTGTAAATGTCGTGGTGCGGCGGCGGAGAAATCAGCGGAGTGCCGGGCGTGGCATGGCGAATACGGGCGATGTATTCGGTGACTTTGCGAGCGGGAAGCTGGCCACCCTCGCCGGGTTTGGAGCCCTGGGCCATTTTGATTTCTAGCTCTTCGGCGCGGACGAGATATTCGGCGGTGACGCCGAAGCGGGCGGAGGCAACCTGCTTGATTTTGCTGGCGGTGCCGGGTGTCGCGTAGAGATCGGGATCTTCGCCGCCTTCGCCGGTGTTGCTGCGGCCGCCGATTTGGTTCATCGCCAGCGTGAGAGTTTTGTGGGCTTCGGGGCTCAACGAACCGAGAGACATCGCCTGCGTGCTGAAACGCTTGAGAACGGATTCGAGCGATTCCACGTCTTCGAGCGGAACCGGATGCTCGGGCAACATTTCCAGCAAATCGCGAAGGAACGTGGGTCCCGCGGCTTTGCCAAGTTCCTCGACGGCGGAATAGTTCTCCGGCTGTGTTTTGCGAGTGTGGGCGTGGAGGCGGCGGATAAATTCTGGTGAGTTGGCGTGCAGCTCCGCGCCTTTGCGAAAACGGTACAAGCCAAAGTCGGGAAGACTTTCACCGTTGGCTGCGAAGGCTGTAGCGTGCATTTTCAAGTAGTCCTGCAACACGTTGAGCAGCGACTTTGTGCCAGGGTAGCGGCCCGCATCTTCAAAGAATTCGTGACAGATTTGTTCTTCGAGGCCCAGCACTTCGAAGAGATGGCTGTTTCGGTAACTGGCCAGCGTGGAAATTCCCATGCGCGCGAGAACTTTCCGCAGGCCGTTGTAGATGCCTGCGCGCACTTTCTCGAATGCGCCAGATTCTTCGGATTCCGCAAACTCTTCGGCGAGATACGGCACGACTGCGCTTGCACCGGCCGCCAATAGCATCGCGACGTGGTGGGTCTCGAATACTTGAGCGCTTTCGACAATAAGCGGGACGTCTGCAAACCCCTGGCGCACGGCGCTCTTCCAAAGTTTCGCTGCCGCCAGCAGCACCGGCAGCGCGGCGCGTTCGGCGCTGACATTACGATCGGAAAGGAGGAGGAGCCCCGGGCGCTCGCCGTTACTCAGAGGGGTAGTTAAACACTGAGTGAGACAACGGCGCGCTCCCGAGACTCCATTACTGGCAGGAAAGCTTGTGTCAACAACCTGCAGCCCAGGGATCGCTGCACAGAGCGCTGCAAGCTCAGCGGCGCTAAGAATGGGGCCGGGCAAGCAATGCGATTTGCCGAGCGAAACTTCGAGGGACATCACATGGGCTTCGCGCAACGGATCGATGGGAGGATTGGTTACCTGCGCGAAACGTTGCTTGCAGTAATCCCAGAGCGGCCTCGTGAAGCTGGAAAGAAACGCGGGAGGCGCGTCGTCGCCCATGCTCCAATCGGCTTCCTTGCCCGCGAGGAGCGGGTGAAAAAGAATTTTGTACTGGTCGTCGGTCCAGCCGGATGCGCCGGCAAGACGCCTGGGCTCGGCGATCGCCGGGCGCGAGGCGTCGCCGGCCAGGTGGAGCAGCGAGGGGACAGCGGTTGTTTTGCGCTGAACCTGCGTGGTGACGCTCTTTAAGAGTTCGCGCCAACGCAGAAACACGCCGGATTGCGGGGTAGCGAGAATCATTTCGCCGGGGCCGAGGCGGTGGCGTTCCGCGACGCGGGATTCTTCGAGATCAACGAGGCCCGTCTCGCTGCCAGCGATGACCAGGCCGTCGTGGGTAACAAGATAGCGCATCGGGCGCAAGCCGTTGCGATCGAGTTTCACGCCGACGGAGAGGCCGTCGCTGAAAACCATGGCGGCGGGCCCGTCCCAGGGCTCCCCTTCGCGGGAGAGGACTTCGAGCGTCCGGCGAACGTCAGAAGAGAGAAACGGATCTTCGGCAAAGGCCGTCGGCACGAGAGCAAGCATCGATGTTTCGACGGACTTGCCTTCGAGGAGTTTCAGTTCCAGCGCGTTGTCGAAGCTTGCCGAATCGCTGACATAGTCTTCGAGCATCTGGAACCATTCGCCGACGCCGATTCTTTTGCGTACTTCGCGTTCGCGGGCCCGCAGCCAGCGTCGATTGCTGACGATGGTGTTGATCTCGCCGTTGTGCGCGACATAGCGGAACGGCTGGGCGAGTTGCCAGGACGGCTCGGTGTTGGTCGAGTAGCGCTGGTGAAAGATGGCAAACTGCGCGACAAATCCCGGATCACGCAAATCTTCGTAGAAGTGTGGGAACTGCCATGGCGTCAGGAGGCCCTTGTACACGATTGTTCGCGAAGATAGCGACGCGATGTAGCAGCGCTCGGGCAGGAGCGTTTCGGCGCGCTTGCGGAGCAGGGAGAGATTGCGCTCAAATTTCGCGGAACAATCGGGGACCGGGGTTTTCGCGGGGGTTGGTTCAATGAAAAATTGCCAGATCTCCGGCATGGTTTCAAATGCACGCTGGCCGAGGGCGTTCGGATTCACGGGAACCTTGCGCCAGCCTGCGAGGCGCAACTTACTCCGGCCTATGGCTTCTTCGACGGAGCGCTGCGCATCGGCGACGCGAGTGTGCGGGGCGAAGAGCATCCCCACGCCAAAAATTTCACCGAGGGCGATCTGGAGTTCGGCGGCGCGGGCACGCAGGAAATGCATTGGAAGACTGCTGAGAATTCCGGCACCATCGCCGCTGGCGCCATCAGCGTCCACTCCACCGCGATGAGAAAGGCGTTCCAGGGCTTGCAGGGCGAATTGCAGGATTTCGTGTGTGGGAGGTCCGGCGAGGCGCGCGACGAAACCTGTACCACAAGCATCGTGGTCCGGGTGCCCCCAGTTCGGCTGGCGCCGCCTGCTACACATAACAGAGTAATAGAGGCTGCCCGCGGCGAAGTACAATGCAGAATTTTGCTGGAATGTATCGGGAATGCAGGGGCGTGGCCGAGGGCAAGTACTTTAGAACTTCGTAACTTCGCTGAAGTGAAAATCGCTGATTTTCATGGGGGGAACGACCATTTCGAAGGACTCTTCGGCGGTTGCCCGGCGGGCGGGTCCTAGGGCCTCGACATTCTTGAGCATTTGCAAAATCGATTGGTTGAATCGAAAATTCCGCACGGCACGGCTTATTTTGCCCTTCTCAACCAGGAACAGACCATCACGCGTCATGCCGGTCATCACCTTTTCGTACGGGTCGAGTTCGCGGATGTACCAGAGGCGCGTAACCAGCAGGCCGCGGTCGGTGCCGGCGACCATTTCTTCGACCGATGTTTTGCCGCCGCCAATCACCAAATTCATCGGTGCTTCGCCGTATTCGTTCGGAAGAGCGAAACCGTGGCCCGTCGGCCGCGTACCAGCTTTCTTCGCGGAGCGGCGGGAATAGACGAGGTTGCGCGGAACGCCTTCACCCACGAGAATCACGCGCTGGCGGGGAATGCCTTCGCCATCGAACGGGGCGCCGAGTTGTTCGGGATGGTAGACGTCGTCGGCGATGGTAATGTTCTTTCCGAGGATCGGTTTGCCGAGGCGGCCGGAAAAGCACGAGCGCTGATCCTGGACCGCGGTGGCGGAGAAATCGTAAAAAAGAAAGCCGACGAGATCGAGAACCGCGGCGGGTTCGAGGATTACGGTGTAACGGCCGGGCGCGAGTTCGGCGGGATTTTCCGCGCGGGAGGCTTTTTCGCTGGCGGTCTTTGCAAGGGTGAGCGGATCGAAGGAGCGGAAGTCGGCGGCGTTGGCTTTGGCCCAACTGGTGGCGGAGCCTTGTTGCATGGTAACGGAGAATTCCGCCTGTGTCTGGCGATACGCGGCGAAGAGGCCGCGGGAATTGGCGAGGACGGACTGGCTTTGGCCACTGGAGAAAATGCCTGCGGCGATCTGGCCTTTGCTTTCGGCGAGGGAGCAGGCGTTTTTCACGGCGCGCGCACGCGATTCAGCGGAGAGCGCGGCGGTGGCAGGGGAGAAGCGGCGAACGACGCGGTACTTTTGTTTGGCGGGCAACGGCAGGAGGCCGGGATCTTTCGGCTGGCTGGCGGCGAGCGAAGCCGCGGATTCGAGGGCCGCGCGGAGGGCATCTTCTTCGACGCGATTGGTGGTGACACGGGCGGTGCGGCCGTCGACCACGACCCGAAGAGAAACGGTGAGGCCGTGTTCGGCCACGTGCTGGTGAATGGAATTGTTGGCGAAACGGGTGAGCGCGTCGATGACTTCATCCACGTGCACTTCGGTTTCCGGAATGCCGCTGGATTTTGCGATTCGCAAAACGCGATCCGTAATAGCGCGCAATTCCCTTTCCGGCCGGAGCTGCACTTCGGCAGAGGTGGCGCGACGCGTGGAGAGCGAGCGAGTTTTCTTCGCTGGGCTCATTCGTTTGAAAAGGCGGTGCCGATTTTCACGTTGCGAAAGCGCGCAGGAGCGGCGCCGTGTCCGGTGCCCATCGTCTGCATCGGCTGACCTTTGCCGCAGTTCGGCGTGCCCCAGAGCACCCAGTGGTCGGCGTTGCAGATGGCGTCACAGGAATTCCAGAATTCGGTGGTGATACCGCTGTAGCTGGGATTCTTCAGCATGCGCGTTTTTTTGCCGCCTTTGATTTCCCAAGCGATTTCCGTGGAGAATTGAAACTGGTAACGGCGGTCGTCGATGGACCAGGAGCGGTTAGTTTCCATCAGGATGCCGTCGTCGGTGTCGGCGATGAGATTTTCCGGCGTCCAGGTGCCGGGGAGAAGGCTGACGTTGGTCATGCGAATCATCGGCAGGCGGTTCCAGCTTTCGGTGCGCATGGTGCCGCCAGAGCGCCGAAGGCCAACGAGATGCGCGGTTTCGCGGCTGGAGAGATAACCGCGGAATTCGCCGTCCTTGATGACATCGATGCATTGCGCGGGAACGCCTTCGTCGTCGTAGGCGAAGGTGCCAAGGCCGGGGCCATGCGCGGGGCGGGCGTCGGCCACGACGTTCACGATGGGCGAGGCGTAGCGGAGATGATTCAACTTGTCGAGGGTGAGAAAACTGGTGCCGGCAAAATTCGCTTCCTGGCCGAGAACGCGATCGAGTTCGATGGGATGGCCGACGGATTCGTGAATCTGCAAACCGAGCTGGCTGCCTCCGAGAATGAGCGTGGATTTTTTCTCGGGACATTGTGCGGCGGAGTGGAGCGCGACCGCTTCCTCGGCGACCTGCGGGGCGTGCTTCACAAGATCCAAGGCTTCGATCAGTTCGTAGCCGCCGAGGATGTGCTGTCCCCCAAAGCTGTTCGGATAGGAGCGCTTCTGGATGGCGTCGCCCTTGAAGGAGGTGGCCACTATTCCGCAGCCCGAAAGGACTCTGCGCTGATGAATTTTCGAACCGGCGCTGGAGGCGAACCAGGAATCGATCTTGCGGAATTGCATGTCGGTTTCGGTGAGCGTGACGCCTTTGATTTGGCGCATGGCAGCGTCGGCTTTCAGCAGGAGGTCGATTTGTGCTTCGAGGGGAATTTCGAAAGGATCTTTCTGGCAGGGCGCTTGCCAGCTGTCCACGTAAGAAGGTTCGGCGGCTAGTTGAACGTCTTCCTTTTTCGCGAGAGCGGAGGCTTTGGCGATGGAAACCGCTTGCGCGGCGCAGGCGGCGACGCCTTCACGGGTGAGCTGGTCGGTGGAAGCAAAGCCCCAGGCGCCGTTGACTACGACGCGAATGCCGAGGCCGATGGATTCGCTCTGGCCAAGTGTGCCGACCTCGCCGCTCTTGGTTGTGAGATCGCGCTGACGAAGATGCATGACGCGCACATCGGCGTAAGTCGCGCCGCGAAGGCGCGCAACGTCGAGCGAGTGTCCGCAATAGTCCCACATGGCATTTACCAAATTTAGGGCACCAAAATTTTGGGGCGGTTCGATTTTGTCGAAACGCCCCGGTTTAAATCAAATGCGGTTGCGAAGCGTTTCCGCGATTTACGTGCCTTCCTGCCAGGACGCGAGGTATTGCTCCTGTTCGGCGGTGAGCTTGTCGAGGCGGTGGCCCATCGATTCGAGTTTGAGGCGGGCAATTTCGCGGTCGAGATGCTCGGGCACGACGTACACCTGCGGCTTCATGTCTTTGTGGTGCTTGACGAGATATTCGGCGGAGAGCGACTGGTTCGCAAAGCTCATGTCCATCACGGAAGCGGGATGACCTTCCGCAGTGGCGAGGTTCACCAGGCGGCCTTCGGCGATCAGATAAACCTTGCGGCCGTCCTTCATAAGGAATTCATCCACCAGCGGGCGAACTTCTTTTTTTCCGGAAGAGAGCGATTCGAGCGCGGGAATTTCGATTTCCACGTTGAAGTGGCCGGAGTTGCAAACGATCGCGCCGCTCTTCATCACTTCGAAGTGCTCGCGACGGATCACGTTCTTGTTTCCGGTGACGGTGATGAAAATGTCGCCTTCCTTGGCGGCGTCGGCCATGGGCATCACGCGGAAGCCATCCATCACCGCTTCGATGCCCTTGACGGGATCGATTTCGGTGACGATGACGTCGGCGCCGAGCCCCTTGGCGCGCATCGCCGCGCCCCGGCCGCACCAGCCGTAGCCGGCGATAACCACCTTGAGGCCGGCGATGAGCACGTTGGTGGCGCGAATGACGCCGTCGAGCGTGGACTGGCCGGTGCCGTAGCGATTGTCAAAGAAGTGCTTGGTCATCGCATCATTCACCGCGATGATCGGATACTTCAGCGTGCCGTCCTTGGCCATGGCGCGAAGGCGAATGACGCCGGTGGTGGTTTCCTCGGTGCCGGCGATGACGTTGCTGACGAGATCCTGACGCTTGGTGAGCAGCATGGTGACGAGGTCGCAGCCGTCGTCCATGGTGAATTGCGGCTTGTGATCGAGGGCGGCCTTCATGTGCTGATAGTAGGTGTCGTTGTCCTCGCCCTTGATGGCGTAGGTGGGGATGTTGTAATCGCGATTCAGGGAGGCCGCAACCTCATCTTGGGTAGAAAGAGGATTCGACGCGCAGAGAACGGCGTCGGCGCCGCCGTCGCGGAGCGCGATCATCAGGTTCGCGGTTTCGCTGGTGACGTGAAGGCACGCGGAAACGCGGAGACCCTTGAGCGGCTGCTCCTTGATGAAGCGCTTGCGGATGGACTGCAGCACGGGCATCTGCTGCGCGGCCCACTCAATCTTGCGCTTGCCCGCATCGGCAAGCCCGATATCTTTTACGTCGCCTTTTTTAAGTTCTGCCGTAGCCATTTCTGGATTCCTCACAATTTAAATTTATATTCGCTGAGCGAATGATTGCACCGGAACGCTTTCTGCCCAAAAGAGGGGCCCGCTTGGGGCAGAGAGGGAAACTGTTCTACGCAACAAGCAAAGCCGCTGCGAAAACTACCGGCGGGCGGCCGCTTCCACGGGAGCGCCGAGTCCCGCGGCTTTGCGTAAGGCGTCGGCGCGGTCGGTCTTTTCCCAGGTGAAGCCGGGTCCGGTGCGGCCGAAGTGCCCGTAAGCCGCTGTTTGCTTATAAACCGGGCGGCGCAGATCGAGCGTTTCGATGATCGCTTTCGGCGTGAGCGAAAAATTCTGGCGCACGAGTTCGGTGATTTTTTCTTCCGGAATCGTGCCGGTGCCAAACGTGTCGACCATTACGGATACGGGCTCGGCAACGCCGATCGCGTAAGCAAGCTGCACTTCGGCGCGGCTGGCGAGCCCGGCAGCGACGATGTTTTTGGCGATGTAGCGCGCCATATAGCAAGCGGAGCGGTCGACCTTCGAGGGATCTTTGCCGGAGAACGCGCCGCCGCCGTGACGGCTGTAGCCGCCGTAGGAATCCACAATGATCTTGCGGCCAGTGAGGCCTGCATCGCCCATTGGTCCGCCAATGACGAAGCGGCCGGTCGGATTGATGTGATATTTGGTTTTCGCGTCGAGCATGTGGGCCGGAATGATCGGCTTGATCACGTACTCCATGATCGCGTGGCGCAGATCTTCGTTGGGAACGGTGTCGCTGTGCTGGGTGGAAATGACGACCGTGTCGACGCGGACCGGCTTGCCGTTGCGGTATTCGACGCTCACCTGGGACTTGCCATCGGGGCGGAGGAAATCGACTTTCTTGCTCTTGCGGACTTCGGAGAGGCGCTGCGTGAGGCGGTGGGCGAGTTGAATCGGCATGGGCATGAGTTCTTCGGTTTCGTCGCAAGCGTAACCGAACATCAGGCCCTGGTCGCCGGCGCCGCCGGTATCCACGCCCATGGCGATATCAGGCGACTGGCGCTTGATGGTGCACATGACCGCGCAGGTGGTGGAATCGAAACCAAAGAGGGCGTCGTCGTAGCCGACCTGTTCGACGGTCTTGCGGATCAAATCATCGTAATCGATGATGGCCGTGGTGGTAATCTCACCGGCAACGACGACCAAGCCTGTCGTCACCAAAGTCTCACAGGCGACCCGGCCCTTGGGGTCCTGGCGCATGACTTCATCGAGTACCGCGTCCGAAATCTGATCGGCAATTTTGTCCGGGTGGCCTTCTGTCACCGATTCGGAGGTGAACAGAAAATTACGCATGTCTCTGTCGCTCAAAACAAATCTCCTCTGTACTTATAAACTTTATGGGGTAGGGGCACAGCACCCCGCAGGGCCTACATGCCGGAGGCAAAGCAGACTCTATCTGGAACAGAGTACCATTCCGGACAGGGGGAATCAACGCATTGATTTTGCAAGGGTTATGGATGCAGCGAGTGGCTATTTTCGGGCACTGAACTGAAACTAAAGGGATTTAGCGGGCTCTGGGGGGAGCCGTGGTTTCACGCAGCAAAGTCGAGTATCGGAGACTTCAGATGAAGAGTGCGGCTTCTTGTGGTTGAGGGGTATACTCTCGCTATGACCGAGCGGTCCATCGAACTTCTCCAAAAGGCGCTCTCTCTTACAGAAGAGGAACGCGCCGACTTGGCGGCTTCACTGTTGAATAGTCTGGGTGCCTCTCCGGATCCGGACGCCGAGGTCCTGTGGCAAGAAGAAATCTCCCGACGCTCTTCCGCCTTGGACTCCGGCCAGGCAAGAACCATCCCGTGGCAGGAAGTCCAATCCCAAGTCTCCGCTACTCTCCAGCATGGCCCCAAAAAACGTTGAGTTTCACGAGGAAGCCGCGCGAGAATTCCTGGACGCCACCGACTGGTATTTCTCGGGAAACGAAATCGTCGCCACGCGTTTCGCATCGGAAGTCACCAGGGCTGTCCGACTAATTGCCGAGGCACCTCATCGCTGGCCGAGTTACTCCCGCGACAGTCGCAAATTCGTCCTTCGACGCTTCCTTTTTTGGTGATTTATCGCGAACTAGCCGACGTCATACAGGTTCTCGCCGTCGCTCACGCGCACCGCCGGCCGGGTTATTGGAAGAATCGGCGCTGACTCTGTTCGAGCGAGACAATTTGTGCTGCGAATACATTCTCAGGCATCGTCTGAGTCGTCGACGGTGACTTCGAGCTTGCCTTTGGTTTTTTTGGCCATCAGGTAGGTGCGGATGAAGGGAGCGAGGTCGCCGTCGAGGACGCGGTCGACGTCGCCGACGCTGAATTTCGTGCGGTGGTCCTTGATGAGGCGATAGGGCTGCATGATGTAGGAACGGATCTGGCTGCCGAAGGAGATTTCGAGCTTGGATTCGTCGAGGCGGTCGGTTTCATCGCGGCGCTTCTGAATTTCCAGATCGTAGAGTTTCGAGCGCAACATCTTCATGGCCATTTCGCGGTTCTTGTGCTGGCTGCGCTGCATCTGGCAGGCGACGATAATGCCGGTGGGAATGTGGGTGATGCGGACTGCGGTTTCCACCTTGTTTACGTTTTGGCCGCCCTTGCCGCCGGCGCGGAAGGTGTCGAGCTTCAGGTCGTCGGGCTTGATGTTGATTTCGATGCGGTCGTCCACTTCGGGAATGACGAAAACGGAAGCGAACGAAGTGTGGCGGCGCGCGGCCTGATCGAAGGGCGAAATGCGCACCAGGCGGTGAACGCCGGTTTCGCCGGAGAGCAAGCCATAGGCGTTTTCGCCGGTGAACTGAATCGTGGCGTTCTTGATGCCGGCTTCTTCGCCGGGAGTTTCGTCGAGCAGATTGGCGGTGATGCCGTCGCGCTCTGCCCAGCGGAGATACATGCGCAGGAGGATGGATGCCCAGTCCTGCGACTCGGTGCCACCCGCGCCGGGCTTGATGGTCATGATGGCGTTGAGGTGGTCGTTCTCGCCGGAGAGCAGGGTCTGGGTTTCGAGTTCGCCGATGTAGGTATCCGCCCCAGTGAGTTCCTTGCTGAGGTCCTTCAGCAATTCCTCTTTTTGTTCGGCGTTGGATTCGCTACGGGCGAGTTCTATATACGTCTCGATGTCGCTCGCGAGAGATTCCAGTTTCTCGTCGGCCGCTAGCTGATCTTCGACCTTCTTGCGGTCGCGGAGAACGCTTTGCGCTTCTTCCTGATTACTCCAGAAATTGGGGTCGGCGGCGCGGGCTTCGAGGGTTTTCAGGCGCGCGCGGTTCTGGGGAGCGTCAAAGAAAGCTCCGCACAAGAGCGATGCGCTGCTTCAATCCTTCATACTGGTGCTGCAAATCTTCAAGAATCATGCGGTGTTTGGGGTGCCCGAGCGAGGCCGGGCGATTTCGCCTTTCGGAAAGTGAGCAACACTAGAATAGCGGAAACGCCGACGCACATCCAGGCGAACCAGTCGCCAAAACGCGTGTAGATGGTCTTGTCGGTGCGGAAGTCGTAGGGCAGATCGGCGGCATCGCGGGTATCGCGCTGCATCACGCGCTTGACGTTTCCATAAGGATCGATGGAGGCAGTAATGCCGCTGTTGGTATCCCGGATCAGCCAGCGGCGATTTTCCACAGCGCGGACGCGGGCCATACGGAGATGCTGCTCGGCGGCCTCGGACTTTCCGAACCAGCCGTCGTTGGAAATGTTGATCAGGAGTTGCGCGCCGTTGTTGGCGAACTGGCGGATTTCGCCGGCGTAGATGGCTTCGTAACAGATAAAAATGGAAAACGTATTGCCATTGGAGAGGCGGCCGACATTGCGCTCCTTGCCTTTGCGGAAGCCGCCCACTTCTTCGGAGACGCTAGTGACGACCTGGTGGATCAAGGGGAAAGGTTCGTATTCGCCGAAGGGGACGAGATGAATTTTGTCGTACAGGAACGCCTTTTGGCCGATTGAATTGAGCATCGCCGCGCTGTTGTAGGGCACAAGGCCGGTGCGGGGAATTCCCTTTCCGCTTTCAAGAACCGGTTTCCAGTCAATGACGCCGACGACGACGGGATGCTGGAATTCCGTGGCCAGGCGCGAGATGTATGGACCGAAACGCGGATCCTGAAAAGAGAACGGGGCAGGCGCTTCGGGCCAGACGAGGAGATCTGGCTGTTGCGCGCCGGGCGAACGCCGGAGGCTCAGTTGCTCGAGTTCAGCCATATCGGCTTTGTGTTCGGCGTACCAGTCGCCTACGTACTGCATGTTCTCGGGAAAATTCGGTTGAACGACGCGCGCGACGTGGCTGGCTACGGCCATTGGAACGTAGTCGGGACCGAAAACCTGCACCGCGAGCAGTATCACAAGAAAGGCGGCAACCACCGCCAGTCTGCTTTTCTTTTTTTCTGACGGACTCGCCAAAATCCATACGAGGAGCGAATTAAAGACGGCCACGAGAAACGATACGCCATAGATTCCGGTAATCGTGGTGAGCTGCACGATCGCAGGATTTCCCGCGGCTGGATATCCGAGCAGTCCCCAGGGGAAACTGATTTCCGGCAGATAGGCACGCAGGACTTCCGTGGAGATCCAGAGGAACGGAGCGCCGAAAAGAGCGAGGCCGATCCCCTGTTGAGACAAACGTTGGACCATCCAGGTGAAAAGGCCAATCGAACATCCCCACACGGTCGCGATGAGCAACAATACGGCCCAGCCCGCAGCAGTGGACATGCCGCCGTGAACGGAGAGCACCTCGGCAACCCAGGAGACGCAGGTCAGCACAAAAATGAGGCCGTGCAGAAAACCGCAGAAAAAGGCGACACGCGCGCGCGCGCCGAACAAACTGACCAATAAAAGTGCCAGACAGAACCAGGAATAAAGGCTGGAATGCACACCGTAATAAGAAGCCGAGAGGATCGCACCGCTTAGCGCAGCTATGATGAGGCGAACGAGTGCGGGAAATTCCGGTGGCAGCAACGATACCAGATGGGAATACCAGGGACGCGACGCCATCAGTGTTTTACGACGAATGCCTTGAAGCCGGCGCTCTCGAGGCCTTTCTTCGCGGCGTCGGCACTTTTCTGGTCTTTGAACGGCCCAACCTGCACGCGGTAATACTTGTCTTTATGCGGCGGCTGCACGTATGCGGAGAAATGTTTTTTCTGCAGGCTGCCGGCCAGAGCCAGCGCGTCATCCTGTTTGGCGAGAGCCGCGACCTGCAAGACAATCGCACCATTCGGAATCGGCAGTGTGCCTGCGGAGCTTCTATCAACCGGCGTACGCGGTGCGACCGCAGGGGATGGGACAGAATTCTTGACATTTACTTGTTTGGGCGGAGGGGGAGTTGGCGAGGTCTTTGGAACCGGCTCCAGGTGCGGAGGAACTTTCGAAAACTTGTCCTTGTCGTAAAAATTCCAAGTGGAATCGGATGTAGTGGAAGTCGCCGGGTCGGAGTCGGCAGTATCGTTCGGTCGCGCCGCAATTTTCTTGGGAGCAACTTCCGGCTTGGCCCTCAGCACGGGTTCGACGTTTCCCATACCGTCATTCGCGGCTCGCACCTGGCCGTCATACTGATTGCGGCCCATCACGTATCCAAGTGCGAAAAACACGCCGGAAAAAACCAGCATGAGCAAAAACAGGCCAATCACGTGCCTGCTCTCCAGCACGCGCTCGCCAACCCCGCGTCTCCTGCCAGATGCCATTTACTTAGAAGTGCCCCCCGCGACCTTCATCCATGTATTAATAATATCTATAGGAAGGGGAAACACAATCGTTGTGTTCTTCTCGACACCTATCTCGGTCAGGGTCTGCAGGTAGCGCAACTGGATGGCGGTGGGCTGCGTCTCCAAAACCTTGGCGGCGTCGGCAAGTTTTTGGGAAGCTTCGAACTCGCCTGCCGCGTGGATGATCTTCGCGCGGCGCTCGCGTTCGGCTTCCGCCTGTTTGGCAATCGCTCGCTGCATTTGTTCGGGGATGTCCACCTGCTTCACTTCGACCTTGCTGACCTTGATGCCCCAGGGCTCGGTATCCTGATCGAGAATGGTCTGCAACTTGGCGTTCACTCTGTCGCGCTGGGAGAGAATTTCGTCGAGTTCGAACTGGCCGACGACGCTGCGCAGCGTGGTCTGCGCCAACTGCGAGGTTGCATACTGATAGTTCTGCACCTGGGAGAGTGCAAGGTTCGCGTCCACGACGCGGAAATAGCAGACGGCGTTCACTTTCACGCTGACGTTGTCGCGAGTGATGATGTCCTGAGGCGGAACGTCGAGGGTTTCGAGGCGCAGGCTGATGCGGTAGAGCGTTTCGATCGGCCAGAAGACCAGCCGGACTCCCGCGCCCTTGGCTTCGGGAAGCAGGCGGCCGAGACGGAGCACCACACCGCGCTCCCACTCCTTGATGATGTAAATCGAATTCCAGATCCACAATAGAAACAGCGCAATGACAATCAGCGTGCCCACTCCAAAGTACTCGAACATGATTTGCCTCCGGGACCTGCGCCAACTCCGGCTGCTTGCGGTGACCTAGGCTTGCTTCGGCTCCACAAACAGTTTTAATCCATCGACGCGTGTTACGCGAACGAGTGCACCTTCAGGAACAGGTGAAGAAGCCGCGGCACGCCACAATTCTCCGTGCACGCGAATCATTCCTTCTCCCTGAGCGGGGAGCGGGGTGGTGACGACGCCCTCGGCGCCGAGCATTTCTTCCTTCCCCGTGGCCGTTTTCCATCCGCGGGATTTCAACACCAGCCGCATGAGAAACACGGTCAGAAGAGCGACCGGTAGAGTCACTCCCAGCGCGACGCCCGTGCTGACACCGCCGGGCGTGAGCGGTGAACGAATGAGAAAGATCGCGCCCAAAAACATGGAGACGATGCCACCGAGCAGGAGAACACCGTGGCTTGCGAATTTTGCTTCCATGATGAAGAGCGCGAAGGCGAGCAAAATCAGCACAACCCCCGCAAAATTCACTGGCAGCAAGTGCATCGCGTACAGCGCGAGCACCGCGCAGATTCCGCCGATAACGCCCGGGGCAATCACGCCGGGATGGGTGAATTCGGTGTACAGGCCAAGAACGCCGACGAGCAACAAAAGGAAGAAAACATCCGGGTCCACGATGCGGGCCAGGAATTTCTGGCGGGCGGACAACTGAAATTCATCCAGGCGGTAATTTTCGAGGGACAGCTTTACGGTTTTGCCGTCAAAGCGCTTGATTTCGCGGCCGTTCAATTGCTTCAGCAGATCCGCGTTGTCGCGGGCGATCAAGTCGATCAAATGCCCTGCAAGCGCTTCATTTTCGGTGAATGCCTGCGCGTCGGTCACGGAAGTTTCGGCGAGTTTCGGATTGCGGTTGCGCTTTTCCGTAAAACTGCGGAGGAAGGCGGTGGCGTCGTTGTTGATTTTCTTGCGAAGCACTTCGTCCACGGGAACGGAAAATCCGCCCGGAAGAAGAATCGGCGTGGAGGCGCCAGTCCGTGTCCCGGGCGCCATGGCAGCGACGTCGGCGGACAGTAGAATGAAGAAACCAGCGGAAGCGCCACGCGCGCCGGCGGGAGAAACAAAAACCGCTACGGGGACCGGTGAATCCAGAATGTGATGGATCATGTCGGTCATCGAATCGCTGAGCCCGCCCGGCGTATCCATGGTGATCAGCACGAGTGCGGCCTGGCGATGGGCCGCGTCGGCGAGGCCTTCATCAATGTAGGTGGCGAGCACTGGTTCGACTTCGCGATCGAGTTTCAGCTCGATGATGAGCGGTGCATTCGGCGCATCGGGAGTTGCGGCGCGCAAGAAACCAATGCCCAGGGCAAACGATGCAGCAAAAATAAGGACCGTCCAGAAAAATGCCGGCTTGCGAAACCATCGGCCACGAGCGTTCATTGGGCACCTCCCGTGGGCTTGCTTTTCCCCAGATGTTCCAGCAACTGCCGCGCTTCGGCGTAATTCGGCGCCAACTTCACGGCCTTTTCCACTTCGGCGCGGGCCAACTCCGGTTTCTTCTGCTCCAGATAGATGCGCGCCAGCATCACGCGCCCGGTAGCCGAATCGCGCAAGGCCAGAGACGTTTGCAGTTCCTGGACCGCTTCGTCGAGTTTACCTTTTCGGCGCGAAATATCGGCAAGTTCGCGGTGAGCGAGCGCATTCTTCGGATCGGCGGCCAGCGCGGCGCGAAATTCTTTTTCGGCAGTATCCAGACGCCCGGCGCCAAGCTCCTGTCGGCCCCGACGTATGCGCGCGACAGCCGGATCAATAGCCGCAGCGGATTCCGCGGCGGTGTTGCCCGGCGTCACAGGTGTGGCAAGCTGCATCCGCAGCGCGGTGGTATCGAGTTCTCTGTTTATGCGCTGGTATTTCGCGAGCGATTCCGGTTTGCCATCCAATTTCAACGCGGGCAGGCCATTAGGACCAAAGGCCTCGAGCGCGGTGCTGCGCGCCTCTGCGGATTCTTCCTTCTTCCCTGCCCTTTCCATGCTGTAAATCAGAAACGCTCGATCCTCCGCATTGTCCGGCTCGCGCTCCATGGCCTCGCGGAATTGCGCGGTGGCAGCGGCGAGATCGTTGTTCTGCAGGGCAAGCAGGCCCAGATTGAACGGATAATCATCCTCGTCGGGATCGAGATCGCGGGCGCGGGAGAGCGAGGGAATCGCGGTGCCGAGTTTGCCCTGGCGCGCGAGGGCTAGCCCCAGATTGTTCAAAATTTCGGGCAGATCGGCGCCGCTCACCATACTCAATTTCAGATCTTCCTGCAGCTTGCTGAAAACTTTTTCCGCCTTGTCGGGCTGGTTGAGGCGCAGATAGCAAACGCCGGTTGCGAAAATCGCTTCGACACTTCGTTCGTTGGTGGGCGGCACGCGGGCAAACCAGGGCAATGCGGAGGCACAATCGTTTCGGGTGAAGTAGACCTGGCCCAGAGAAAAAGCCGGGTCCGGCCAGTTTGGCTCGAGCCGCGCTGCTTCCTTCAGGTCGCGAATGCGTGCATCGTCCTCGCCGGCAAGCAATCCGCGAATGTACTGCTCGAACGCGCCGAGATAGATCGACCGCTGGAGTTTCGAAAATTCCGCGAGACTCAGCGGGAAATTATGGTCGATGGTGGTCAGCAATCGCCATGTTACCCGCACATGAAGGTTCATCATGGAATCCAGCGGGCCGGTTTCGCGCACCGCAGGAAGAAGTGCGACGGGATTGACGCGCAGCACGCGGGCATTGACCGTCAGCGAAGTTCCGTCGGAGGTGAAATTCCCGAACACAACGTAGTCGGCGTCCAGGTCCTGCGCGATGTGCAGCATGGTGGCGCGGCTTAACTTCGCGTTGGGCGGCAATCCCGCGCGATCCATTTCGTCGAGGCGGCCTTCGTGCGAATACACCTGCTGGCCGGCAGCGGAAAGCTTCTGGATGGTGAGTTCTTCGAGCCCCGCGCCGACCCAGTCCAGCCGCGGCGACGCACCGGCATTTTCAAAGGGAAACACCAGAAAGACACCGGTCTGTGGAAGCGAGGAGATGCGGCCGGGTGCGGGGGCAGTCCCTTGCCGGCCGGACATTGCGCTTGGCCAGAGAAAAACAAGAGCGCCAAACAAAATCAGGGACACCTTGCGGTACCAATGCCGCCGTTTTTCCATTAAGACAACATTCTAGCAGAGGCAGCAGCTGATGAGCGGCAAGATCCTGCGCAGGCGGCGTTACTTCGACAAATAGACCACGCGCCGATCCGCATCCAGAGAGAGCACGCGGATGCCCAGTGAGCGTACGCTGAGCAATCCGTCGAAGAGAGGTTCTTCGCTGTCGGGAACGAAGTAGGCGTTCTGGCGGAAGTGGCGGCCGTTTAATTCAAATTCAAGCGAAGAGACGGCTCGGACCGGGACCGAGCTGGCGACACTGTTGCCCTGAAGCAGATTGTTGGCCGTGTTGGGCGAAAATTCAGCGGCCGACTTTGCGCCGAAAAACACCAGGCGGTCCGAGCCCGTGTCCACCAGAAGGTGCAACACCTTCCCGCTGACTTTAACTTCCGCAATGGGAAGATCGGCGCCGGTGGACAAACTGACCGGGATTCCGGCTGGATCGATTTCGCCAAATTCCATCAACCGATTTCCGTAGTCGAGCCGGAAACTGATCCTGGCGAGAACGTCCATGCCCAGAATCCCGGCAATCGGAAGATTCAAGTCGCGCTCCACCGAACTCAGATCCGTCACGAGCACAGGCACCGAGTCCGCCTGAAGTGGGCCAAGGCGAATCTGCGGCACAGTGGCAGCAAAGGTCTCCGATTGGCGTCCGATAGCTGACAATTTGGCCTGAGAGAGGGGTAAGCCGAGATGCCGGGCGACTCCGATATTTACAATGCTGGGTGAAGTTCCGGTGTCGATAATGAAATTCCGATGAGCGGCTTCCCCGCCAAATTGGCCTTCGGCGACCACCAAAAATCCACGGTAAACGGTTACCGGAATGCTCGCATGAGGAATCGAATGGTCAGAGCGGTTTGACGGATTCTTGCGGGGCGGCGCCGCGCACAAAGCTCCCCAAATCCAAGAGCCAACCAGAAACAGGGTACCCAAGCGAATGAAAAGGCGATGCAAAGTTGCCGCACGCTCCTCCGACGGTATCGCTCACCGTAGGGGCCCGGCGGGGTATCACAAGGGTTTGGCCATGGATTCCGGATGGATTGTGAGTGGCCAGATAACTACTGTTTGAGACAGGACTTATTCAAGGAAAAGCGAGGCGGGTGGGCGAAGGGACTGACACAACTTCAAAGGGCTTTCGTCCAATACATCGAGGTCACTATGGGTACATCGAATCCCCTCCGAGCCATTTTTCGATTTGGCGCATTTGAGATCGACTCCCGTACCGGAGAGGTCCGGAAGAACGGAATGCGCATTCGCTGTCAGGAGCAGCCCATCCAGGTCCTGGTGGCGTTGCTCGAACGCCCGGGAGAGCTGTTGACGCGGGAAGAATTGCGGCAGCGCGTGTGGCCCGAGGATACGTTCGTAGACTTCGACCACGCATTGAACACGGCCGTGAAGAAAATCCGGGCGGCCTTGAATGATGAGGCGGATTCTCCCCGGTATCTGGAAACGGTTCCGCGGCGAGGATACCGGTTCATCGCGCCGGTGCAGACCGAGATGACCCCGGCGCGGAGCCCCGAAGAGCTTCCAGCGGGAAAAGAGGACGTGCTATCCACCGCCGGCGAGAATCCCTTCTACTATCGGCCCGAAACTTACCGGCCGCTGTTTAACCGCCGGGTGGTGTTGCTGGCATCCGCGCTGATCGGCGTGGTTGTCGGGGGCTATTACTGGAGCAATCATCGTGCGCGGGCCATGGACAACAGCGCGCCCAATCGAACCATGGTGGCCGTGCTTCCCTTCGAAAATCTGACCAACGATCCCGCGCAGGAATATTTCAGCGACGGGATGACCGAAGAGACCATTTCGCAGCTGGGGCGCCTGAATTCCCAGAACCTGGGCGTGATCGCGCGGACTTCGGCGATGAAATACAAACACTCGGAGAAGGGCGCAAAGGAAATCGGCCGCGAGTTGAATTCCGACTATCTGCTGGAAGGGAGCATCCGCCGCGAAGGGCCGCGTGTACGCGTGGTGGCCCAACTGATTCGCGTGGCGGACCAGTCTCCGCGCTGGAGCCACCAGTTCGATTATGAATTCGGCGAGCCGCTCTATATCGAGACCGACGCGGCGACCGAAATTGCCAACATGGTCCACACGGCGCTGGAGCCGGCAACGCGCCGGCGCGTGCAAAAAGCAGACTCCATGGATTTCTATCTGCGCGGACTGGCGGAGTCCAACGTTCACACCGCGGAAGGCCTGGATCGCATTTTCCAGGCGTTTGACGAAGGCATGAAAAAGGATCCCAATTGCGCGCCGCCATACGCCGCGCTGGCTCGCTTGTATGAACGCGGCGCAAATCTCGGATTACTGAAGCCGACCGATGCCTATGCCAAGGCGCGGGTTGCGGCGGAAAAGGCAATTGAGATCGATCCTGCAAATCCCGAGGCTCACATCTATCTTGCGGACGCCCTGCTCACTGTAGATTATGACTGGGCGAAGGCGCAGGCGGAGATTCAGAAAGCACTGACGCTGAATGTGAACGATCCGAGCGCGCACGAATGGAACGGGATCTTTCTTTCGTTGCAGGGCAGGTTTGATCAATCTGTCCCGGAACTGCGCACCGCCGTGGAACTGGATCCACTCAACGCGGATTACCTTGTGACACTTGGGAATATCTTAATGGCGGCGGGACGCCCGGTTGAGGCGGAAGCTCCGTTAAAGGCCGCGATTGGGCTGGATCCGGCTTCCGACAGCGCGCACTCTTCGCTCGCCGAGCTGTACGCGCGCGACAAGCGCTATGCCGAGACGATCAACGAAACCACCACCGCATTCTTCCTCCACGGACAGCGCGATCAGGCCTTGAAGATCAAGTCCACCTACGAAAAGTCGGGCTACGAGGCGGCCAGGCAGATGGCGCTGCGGGAGCGGTTAAATTACCTTCTGAACCAGCGGGAAAAGCGTTTTGTTTCGGCCTTCGATATCGCCGCACAGTACGCGCGGCTGGGCGACAAGCAGCACAGCCTCGCGTGGCTCCAAACAGCCTACCAGCAGCGAGATGTCGCGCTGCTGTGCCTGAGGCACGCGCAGAATGACCTGTTTGTTTTCGAGAAAGATGCGCCGGAGTTTCAGGCGATCCTGCGGGACCTTCACTACCCGCAATAAGAGATCCTTCGCGCGGCGATCGAATCGCGCTGTATTGGATGTGAGTCGAAAAAAATCCGGGCTTGTCGATCAGGGCTGCGCGGATTCCACTGGCTTCGGCGCCAACAAATCTTCCGCCGAGGGACTTTTCAGGACCATGGAAAAAATCGGGTCCTTCTGGACGGAGTTGAAATCGCTATAGCCTTCGTCGCGAGCCTTCCTTAAATAAAGAATCGCGCGGTCCACGTCGCCCTGCTGGGCGAAGGATTTGGCAAGGAGATAGTAGAAGCGTCCGCGGTCCACGCTGATGGAACGATCCTGAATCACCGTTCCGCCGCGCGACCGCGTGGGGTCAAGCGACGTCGGGTCAAGCAGCAGCGCCTTGCGGAACGATGCAATCGAATTCTCAAAATCCTTCTGGTTGAAATAGGCGTACCCCAGGTTCAGGTAAAACGGGGCAAAATTGTCGCGGATGGAAATGGCCCGCTTGTAGGCGCGGATGGCCTTTGAAAATTTTTTCCGTTCGTAGAGTACCGTGCCGATGTTGTTGTGCGCGTCGGCGTAATGCGGATCCACTTTGGCGGCTTTCTGGTAGCACTTCAGAGCCTGATCCAATTGGGCCTGATTGTGGTGCGCGATTCCCAGCTCATTCCAGTACAACGGGTTCTTGGGGCTGTTTACGGCGAGGCGATAGAAAATGTCCTCGGCCTCCCTGTATTCTTTGCGCGCCATGTGCAAGCGCGCCATCTCCTCGTCGGCCAGGCCGGAAGCAGCAGGTGTTTGCGCGGCCGTGGAAACGGACACATGCGCAACGTGAACCAGCTTTTCCTGGGAAAACAACGAAGGGGAGAGAGCAACTGCGAGGAAGGTCACTGCCGGAATCGCCAAGAAATTCCTGGTCATGGCGAATCTCCTTTGTCCGGGTCGGGCTTCACCGGATCTTTCTTCTTCTTGTCCCCAAAGATACCAAAAAACTTCTGTAAAGGGCCTTTTTTCTTTTCCTGGGCCTTGGCGGGGTCAACAGCCTCACCGCTTGGTTGTCCCGCGACTGGCGCGCCGTTTTTATCCACCTGCCCGTTGGGGGAACCGTTGGTGTTCGGAGGCGGAGGATTCGAAGAGCCACCACCGAAGATGTGCGAAAGGAACGAACCCGCAGCGTTCAGGGGATTGTGACCGCCGTGGAGTTCACAAAATTGCGTCGGGCCGGAACCCGTGACGTAGACTTCCTCGCGGGTCACCGGACAATTCGGAGTAGCGAGTTCCAGGGTGTCCGCGTCGATGATGTCGGAATCGACGCCTTCCGGCTTGTCAAAATCCCTGACGTCGCGATAACCCGGCAGCGCGGTGGCGTGAATCATGAAGTCGGCCCAGATGGGAGCCGCGGTCGCTCCGCCGGCGAGACCGAGGTCGTGATTGTCGTCGAAGCCGATCCAGATGACGCAAACGAGGTTGGTGGTGAATCCGGCAAACCAGCCGTCGCGTGAAGTCCCGGTTTTTCCCGCGGCCGGCAATGTAAATCCTTTGGCGCGAACCTGCGCACCCGTGCCTTTGTTGAGGACGTCTTTCAGGATGCTATCCACGAGGTAGGTGACGCGTGGATCGAGAGCGAGTTTCGTCGTCGGACCGTATTTTTCAAGAGAGTTTCCGCCTGCGCTGACCACGGACTTGATGTAGTAAGGCTCCGCCCTGGTTCCCATCGTGGCAAACGCCGTATACGCGCCGGCGACTTCGAGCGGCGTCAATTCGTAGGCACCCAATGCGACAGCGGGCGTCGGGCGGATATTCGCGGTCAAGCCCATCTGGCGGGCAATCTGCACCACGCGGCCGTAGCCAACCATCTCTGCAACTTTGACCGTGGCCACGTTCAGCGAGTTCGTCAGCGCCTGGCGAACGGTGACCTTGCCCATGAATCGTTCGCCATAGTTGTTCGGCGTATATTCCTGGCCGTCGAATTCAAATACGGTCGGCTCGTCTTCCACGGTCGTTGCCGGAGTAACCACCGGTTGCGCACCGTCCACAGCATTGTTGAAGGCGGCAGCGTACACGAACGGCTTGAAGACCGAGCCCGGCTGGCGATGGGCCAGCGCGTGGTTCAACTGGCTCTGTCCGTACTCTCTGCCGCCGATGAGGGCCTTGATTTCACCGGTGCGCGGATCGAGTGCAATCAGCGCGGCCTGCGCCTGGGGAATCTGCTGCGGCTCGGCTTTCTTCGTTTTCGACTTGTGGGTCTTTGCGTATTTCGCGGCCAACATCGCGTCCACGTTCTTCATGCCGGCGTCGAGGGCGGCAGCGGCGACACGCTGCAATTGCGGATCAAGAGTCGTGAAGACGCGGTAGTTGGAGCTGAGCAAATCCTGCTCCGAATATTTGTCCAGCAGGTGATCTTTTACCATGTCCACGAAATAGGGCGCTTCGTTGCCGGAAATGGCGGAGCGAACGAGCTTCAGGGGCAGGTTCTTGGCATCTTGCACATCGGTGTCGGTGATGTATTTGTTTTCGAACATTTGCGTGAGGACGCGGTCGCGCGCTTGGGCGGCCCGCTCTGGATGCCGGTCGGCGACGGAGTAATAGTTCGGCGCGCGGATCAGCCCGGCGAGAAACGCGCATTCGGGCAGCGTCAACTGGCGCAAATCCTTGCCGAAATAGGCTTCACTGGCCTCGGCAAATCCGCGAATGCCAAAGCTACCGCGGTTGCCGAGATAGACTTCGTTCGCGTACATCTCAAAAATGCGCTGCTTGCTGAACCGCTGCTCCAATTCGAAAGAAAGCATCGCTTCCGCAAGTTTTCGCTTCCAGGTGCGGTCGGTGGAAAGAAAGTAGGTGCGCGCGACTTGCATCGTGATGGTGCTGGCGCCCTGAACGAAATTATGAGTATGCCGGATGTCGGCCCATGCGGCGCCGACGATGCGGATGAAATCGAAGCCCGGGTGCTCAAAGAAACGCTTGTCTTCCGCGGACAGGATGGCCTGCACCAACTGGGGCGGTATATCTTCATAACGAACCGGGCGGCGCTTTTCGCGGAGGCTGTCGAAGAGGTTGGTGATCAGCTCAGGCTCGATCTCCGCCGTGCCCATATCTGAACCGCCGCCGAGGGGGCGGATGCTGCGAATGACTCTGCCGTTGAACTGAACGGCGAGGGCATTCCCACCCGCGAAAAAAGAAAGTTTCGAAGGCCGGATATCGACGGTGTTGCCCTGGATCGTGAAGGTGCCCAGGGCATTCTCATCCCCTTCGGGGCGATAGCCGGTGCGCTGCAGATAGGTGGCCAGGTCGTCCACGCCCCAGGCCTGGCCGTCGGAGATGTGTTCGGGAGCTGAGAAAATCTGGGTGGTGTTCTGCAGGACGTGCCCGGAGAGCCTGAGATCGATCATCTTCGAGTACTTGACGTAGTAGAAGGTGAAGATGCCCGCGGCAAGAATGAAGCAAGCCGCCACGGCAGCCAGCAGGCTCAGCCCGAACGCAGAAGTCCAGAAACCGTTTTGAATGCGCAATCGCAAAGAATGCTCCCTGAGGGTGGGCTAACTTCTATTGTCTCTTACTAGGGAAACAGAGCAAACCATAGTTTGCTCGAAAGAAGGAGTCAGCCTCCTGGCATGACAAAGTGCCTGTGCGCCGCTTACTTCATCAGGTCTCGCCCCTCGCTGGAGGGCGAGAAGGAAATCTCGGTCTTATAGACCTTAAAATCGACGGGAACACTGTAATTCACGGTGATCATGATGCCGTGATTGGTGTTCTGCACTTTAATATCTTCGCGATTGGCGGGGATGTCGAGATCCTGAACGACCTTGAAAATGATGTCGCGAATCTGATCTTCGGTATAGCGGTTAACGACGGCGAAGCGGGCCTGTTCCGTGATCTTGTCCTTGAGCTCGTATTCGGCAACGTAGACGGGGACAACTTTGACCGCTGCGAAGACGGCAGCGAGCAGAATGACCGTGTAAACGATTGCCTTCAGCCTGCCCTCGCCCCGTTGCGAGCGCATCGATTTTGAGATTAGGCAGCGCACTAAAATATCTCCGGTTGCCGCCGAGACGCGGCGGCAGGATAAATGGATCACTTTTTACGCTAGCACTCGGCTATGGGGCTGTCGAGATGAAGGGCGTACAGGTGTTCTTCAGGTGCAACGCCCGAGCCGCGCGGCGTCAGTAAGCCCGGCCAAAAATGGCCCGGCCTTTTGCCGGTTTCCCGCAATATACGCAAGCGCCGCCGCTCGCGACTTCCTTGCCCAGTACCGCCGTCTGATCTATTGGGATGCAACGCATGGTAGCGCGGGTTTCCTCTTTGATCTTGGCTTCGCAGTCGCCACTGCCGCACCAAAGTGCGAAGGCAAAGCCGCTTTCCACGGCCTTCTTAAGGCCGTCGTAGGTGGCTGTCTCGCGGGTGTTTGCGCGGCGGAAGGCCAGGGCCTTGTCGTAGAGCGACTGGTGAATTTCCACGAGCAGTTTTTCGATAGTGGCGGGGAGGTCGGCCAGGGAGGCGCTGACTTTGCCTTCCCTGCCGGGACGGTCCCGCCGGGCCAGCATGGCGGCCTGCTTGGCGACGTCTTTGGGGCCGAGTTCCACGCGGACCGGAACGCCGCGCATTTCCCAGTCGTTGAACTTCCAGCCGGGGCTGAAGCCTTCGCGATCGTCGAGATGGACGCGGAGGTTGGCGTTGACGAGCTGCACTTTCAGATCCCTGGCGGTCTTCAGGACACTGGCCTTTTCCTCGTCGGTTTTGTAGATGGGCACGATCACCGCTTGAATGGGGGCGATGCGCGGCGGCAGCACCAGGCCCTGATCGTCGCCGTGCACCATGATGATTGCGCCGATCATGCGGGTAGAGAGGCCCCAGGACGTTGTCCAGCAATGCTGTAGCGCGCCGTTTTGATCGAGATACTTGACTTCGAAGGCTTGCGCGAAATTCTGGCCGAGGAAATGAGAGGTGCCAGACTGCAGGGCTTTTCCATCGCCCATCATCGCTTCGATGGAATAGGTGACGTCGGCGCCGGCGAATTTTTCGGCGTCGGATTTGACGCCGGGGATCACCGGAATTGCCGCTTCGTTTACCGCGAAATCCGTGTAGACGTTAAGCATCTGCAGAGTTTCGTCCACCGCTTCCTGACGCGTGGCGTGGGCGGTATGGCCCTCCTGCCAGTAAAACTCGAGCGTGCGCAGGAAGAGCTTGGTGCGGAGTTCCCAGCGAATGACGCTGTTCCACTGGTTCATCAGCACGGGCAGGTCGCGATAGGACTGAATCCACTTGGACCACATGTGGCCGATGATGGTTTCCGAAGTGGGGCGCAGGATCAGCGGCTCGGCCAGCACCTCTCCGCCGCCGATGGTGACGACCGCAAGCTCCGGTGAAAAGCCTTCGACGTGGTGCTTTTCTTTTTCGATGAAGCTCTTGGGGATGAGCAGAGGAAACGCGACGTTCTGGTGGCCGGTGGCTTTGAAACGTTTATCGAGCGCCGCCTGAATGTTCTCCCACAGCGCCCAGCCGTAGGGGCGAACGATCATGCAGCCGCGCACCGGCGCGTAGTCCGCCAACTGCGCTTTCAGCACCAGTTGGTTGTACCACTCCGAAAAATCTTCCGCCCTTGTTGGTAGCTTCTCGTCCGCCATGCGTCTCCCTGTCCATCCTGCTTGCGCTCGGTTAAGCATTCGAGCGTAGCGAACCCCGTCTCCCACTGTCAACGCCACCTACGCAGGTCTTTCTGTTCCAGAGTGCCAGACCCCGTAACAATCCGAGCACTTCACTTTACGTAAAACCGATCAAGGCGTAGCACTGACCTAAAATGAAAGCATCGGTGTCTAACTAGGTGAACCCCTAACCCATGCGCACAACGGTCTGGCGGCCCAGCATAGCTCTCCGAAAGCGTCGAAGCAGATACCTGTCTCTCTTGGACGCCACCGGTGTAGCAGGTGTTTTTTTCTTCTTCGTGGCGATGTATCTCGTGACGTCGGCACCAAATCACGACTTGAGTGGCCATGGCGTGGATCTGGCCTCGGCAGTTCACGCCAAGCCGCTGCCTGGAGCGCTGAAAGAAGATGCGATCACCGTGGTCCTCAGCCGGGATGGCCGGGTTTACTTCGGCGACACGCGCGTCCCGACAAAAGAGTTGCCCGGATTCATTCGGAAGGCCTACCAAAATGGATCGGAGCGGAAGGTCTATCTTCGCGCGGATGCCCGTGCCAAATATGGCGAAGTAAAGGCGGTTTTAGATCAGATTTCTGCGGCAGGTATTCAAAACGTGGCCTTCATGGTCGAAGGCCCGCCCCACGCCACACGTTAAATCGCGCTGCCGAGGAACCAGTCTTTGTCGGAGTCCGGAGTTTTGTTGCGGATGAGCAACTCGGGATCTTTTACCGTGACGCGGCTGTAAGGCGCGACCGAATGGGTAAGCCAGACGTTGCCGCCGATGACGCTGTGGTGGCCGACGCGGGTGTCGCCGCCAAGAATCGTCGCTCCGGGATAAATGGTGACGCTGTCTTCGATGTCCGGGTGGCGCTTGTTTTCGAGGCCGCGCACCAGTTCACCTCCGTTGCGGCGGCTGGTGGGATTGAAGGCGCCGAGCGTCACGCCGTGATAGAGAGTGACGTGGTTGCCGACCGTGGCGGTTTCGCCAATCACCACGCCCGTGCCGTGATCGATGAAAAATGATTCGCCAATGGTCGCGCCTGGATGAATGTCAATTCCGGTGCGGCTATGCCCCACTTCCGTCATCATGCGCGGAAGGTAGGGGACCTTGAGCAGGTAGAGTTCATGCGCCAGGCGCTGTACGGTGATCGCTTCCGCTCCGGGATAGCTCAGCAAAATTTCTTCGTAGCCGCTGGCTGCCGGATCGTTTTTCAACGCGGCCTGCAAATCCGTCCCCAACAGTTGGGCAAGTCTCGGCAATTTTGCGTGCAGGGTTTCCACAAGGTGGCTGGCGGTTTCCGAGAGGTTGGCTGGCACCGGCTTCCCACAGCAGTTCAGGTCGAACCGCATCGCGTAAACAATCTGTTCTGCCAACTGCAAATCCAGTTGCGCTAAAAAACCAGCCGCGTCCGGGTTGTTCGTCTCTTCTTTGGCGAAGTAGAGCGGAAACAGCGCATCCAGATACGCCCGGCAAAACGCCGCGACCTCGTCCTTTGACGGCAAACGGTATTCCCACATGCTGGCGTCGGTCAGCCGCGCTTCGAGAGCCAGGCGAAATTCCCGCGCCAGGGTTCGCAAATCGTTATTTGGTGTGGTCATAGGAGTCACAAAACTTTCGAATGCCCCAATGCGGGGAGAAGGGGCAGCAGGCCTGCTCCACTCTCCCGCAAGGAATGCGTTCCGGGGCTTTGGCGGCTTAGCCAATCCCCTCGAACAGGATTGTGGAGATGTAGCGCTCCCCAGAATCGGGAAGCACGGTCACGATGGTTTTGCCGGCAAATTCCGGCAGCTTGGCCAAACGGACCGCAACCGCCGCGGCCGCTCCGCAGGAAATACCGCTGAGGATTCCCTCTTCGCGCGTGAGGCGCCGCGCCATCTCAACGGACTCTTCGTTGGTCACCTGCTCGACGCGGTCGATCAGGTCCAACTCCAGGTTCTTCGGAACGAAGCCCGCGCCAATGCCCTGAATCTTGTGCGGACCTGGCACTGGCGGCTGGCCCGCCCGCGTTTGCGTGATCACCGGACTGGCGACCGGCTCCACAGCGACCGAAATGATTTTCTTTTTCTTGGTGTTCTTGATGTAGCGGCTGACGCCGGTGATGGTGCCACCGGTGCCCACGCCGCCGACAAAAACATCCACGGCGCCGTCGGTATCGTTCCAGATCTCCGGCCCCGTTGTGGATTCGTGGATCGCCGGGTTGGCCGGATTGTCGAATTGCTGCGGCAGGAAATAGTGCTGCTTGTCGGATTCGTAGATTTCCGTGGCCTTTTTGATCGCGCCCTTCATGCCTTCGGGCCCGGGCGTCAGCACCAGGTTTGCTCCGAAAGCGGCGAGGACGCGCCGGCGTTCCAGCGACATCGTTTCTGGCATGGTCAATGTGATTTTGTATCCGCGTGCCGCGGCCACAAACGCCAGGGCGATGCCCGTGTTGCCGCTGGTGGGCTCGACGATTTCAATCCCCGGCTTCAACACCCCGCGCTTTTCCGCATCCCAGATCATTGCCGCCCCGATGCGACACTTCACTGAGTACGCTGGGTTTCTCCCCTCGATCTTCGCGAGCACGGTGGCTTTGGCGCCGTCGGTGACGCGATTCAGCTTGATCAGGGGAGTTCGTCCAATACTCAGAGAGTTGTCGGCATAGATATTTGCCATGGTTTGCCTCAGTAGAGTGAATTTGCTGTATCGGGACAGCAGATTAAGTATAGACCGGCGCCGGGAAAACAAGACCACCGAAACTATCAGAAACGCCTATTCCGCGGGTTATTTCCCCTGATAGAAGAGATGCGGCGCGTTGCGGCCAGTTACACTCTCCGTTAGACTCAGGGAGTGGCCGGCCGTTAGACGGCCAGGAAAAATTCCCGTATCCCCGCGTATCCGGCTTTGGAGAAACCGAATGAGCACCGAGGCAAACACCCGCATGCAACGCCCTCTCGACAAGGTTGACCCTCAAATTGCGGACTTGCTTCGCGAAGAAGCTGTGCGCCAGGCCACCGGGCTGGAACTGATCCCCTCGGAAAACCTCGTTTCCGAAGCCGTGCTGGAAGCGATGGGCTCCATCTTCACAAACAAGTACGCAGAGGGTTACCCGGGAAAGCGCTACTACGGCGGTTGCGAATTTGCCGACAAGGTGGAGCAACTGGCTATCGACCGCGCGAAGCAGCTTTTCGGCGCGGATCACGCCAACGTGCAGGCGCACTCCGGAACGTCGGCCAATGTGGCGGTGTACATGTCCGCGCTGAAGCCCGGCGACACGGTTCTGGGTATGGCGCTGGCGCATGGCGGGCATCTGACGCACGGCCACCCGCTGAACTTTTCGGGGCGAATGTACAAGTTCGTCGAATATCACGTGAAGCAGGAAGACGAGCGGATCGACTACGACGAAATCGAAAAGCTGGCGCAGGAGCACCAGCCCAAAATGATCGTGGCGGGCGCCAGCGCGTATTCGCGGATCATCGAATTCGAACGCATCGCGAAAGTGGCCAAGGCCGTCGGCGCGATTTTCTTTGTGGACATGGCGCACATCGCCGGCCTGGTGGCGGCGGGTGTGCATCCGAGTCCCGTGCAACACGCCGATATCGTCTCCACCACCACGCACAAGACTTTGCGCGGCCCTCGCGGCGGCATGGTGCTTTCAAAGGCGTCGTTTGCGAAAGAGATCGACAAACTCACATTCCCCGGCACGCAAGGCGGCCCGCTTGTGCACACCATCGCGGCCAAAGCGGTGTGCTTCAAGGAAGCGATGGAGCCATCGTTTATCGAGTATCAGAAACAGGTGGTGGCAAACGCGAAGGCGCTGGCGAATGCCATTTCGCGCCACGGCTTCCGCGTGGTTTCCGGCGGCACGGATAACCATGTTTTCATGGTCGAAGTCCATCCGCGCGGCATTACCGGCAGCGACGCGGAAAAGGCGCTGGACCGCGCGGGCATCACCGTAAACAAGAACGCCATTCCGTTCGATCCACTGCCGCCGATGAAGGCGGGCGGCATCCGGTTGGGGAGCCCCTCCGTGACCACGCGGGGCATGAGGGAACCGGAGATGGAGCTGATCGCCAACGGTGTCGCGGAAGTTCTCACCCACATGGGAGACGCGGCCGTGGAACAGAAAGTTCGCAAACAGGTTGCGGAACTTGCGGCACGCTTCCCCATTTACGAATCGCGAACCCGGGCCGCGGCCACGCACGCGCGGGTCTAAGAAAGACGCTGCTTAATTTCACGTAAATCGAAGTAGACTTACCCGGCCGCCTGACCATCGCCGGTGGGACTAGCTTGCCGATTCATGAGCGAAATAAAACATAAGTTGCCGGACATTGTCCAGGCCACCGCCGAGTTCGAAAAATGGGCCTCCCGCCACGTCCGGATGGTGCAATCCGACGTGAAGCTGAAGCACCAGAACATGGCCAATGCGCCTTTCCCGTTCTTCCGCGCCACGTTTTACCGCTGGGCCCAGTGGTGGCCGCTCCTCTGCCCGCATCTGGCCCGCGCGCCGCAGATACTCGCCGTCGGCGACCTGCACGTGGAAAATTTCGGCACATGGCGCGACCTCGAAGGCCGGCTCATCTGGGGTGTGAACGATTTCGACGAAGCCTGGCCGGCGTCCTATGCGGTGGATCTGGTGCGCCTGGTTTCCAGTTGTTACCTGGCCATCGAAGAAGAGCACCTGGCCATCACCCGAAAAAAGGCCTGCCGCGCCATCGAGCAGGGCTACCGCGACTCCTTGGCAAGGGGCGGAGCGCCTTTTGTGCTTGCCGAACATCATCGCTGGCTGCGGCTTCTGGCCCTCAACAAGCTCCGCGATCCGGTTCTCTTCTGGAAAAAAATCAACAGCTGCCCACGATTCAAGGGGCACATACCCAAGGACGTCGTGAAGCTCCTGGACGCATCCATGCCGCTGCGCGTGCCAGAGTACGAATTCAAGTCCCGCATCGCCGGCCTCGGCAGCCTGGGACACCCCCGCGTTTTGGCGTTGGCGGAATGGCATGGAGCCCATATCGTCCGCGAAGCGAAGCAACTGACGCCCTCGGCCTGGATCTGGGCCCGGCACCTTCACACGGCGGAGATATTGAGCCGCAAATTGGTCGCCATTGCGGTGCGCATCCGCGACCCACACGTGCACTTCGCCGATCACTGGATCGTCCGCCGGCTGGCCCCGGATTGCTGCCACATCGAGATCCGCTCTCTCCCCGAGGAGCGCGACGAAGAGAGGCTGCTTTATTACATGGGCTGGGAGACCGCCAACATCCATCTGGGCAGCCGCAAGGCCATCCCGGCGGTGCGGCGCGACCTGGCCGCGCGGAAAGACCGCTGGTTGCATAAAGCGGCCAAGGCCATGCTCAAGGTCACCCTGGAAGATTGGAAGGTCTGGCGGCGGAAGAGCGGTTCCCTGCCTGCGGTTAAGTAGAGCCCCCCACTCCTGTAGCTCACCCCTTTTAGGGGTGAGGGTTCCGCTGAGCCGCTAAAATCGTGCTCTGGCTATGGAAACCCTCAGGCCTCGAAGGCCTGAGCTACAGACAAATCGGTTCCGATCGCGCCCGTCCGACCACTCCCGGCTTGTGTCCCTCCCATCACTAGGACGTAAAGACGTTGGACGAATTCTGTCCTACGGGTCAGTAGATTCGGGGGTTCCTTCCCCGTAACGTCATCAAAGACCGGTAAATGACAACCTCCTCGGCCAACTCGCTATCCTCCAAGTCACGGAAAGAAGAGCGCATTCTCCGCCCCTTCTCGAGCGCTCTTTTCCTCCGGCGAGTTGCGTCTGACCCAGCGACGGAAGTTGCCTGCTCCCCGGGGAATCCTTGCCAATGATCGAGGTGGAACTATGATGGATACGGAAGCCTTCAAAGAGTTCAAGACCGGGCTCACCCTGCTCCGGGACAATTACGCGAACCGGGCCCTCAATCACATTCAAAAGGCCGCTGAGCTGGAAAAGAACAATCCCTATTACATGTCTTACCTGGGCGTCGCGCTGGCCCGCACGCAGCAAAAATGGGCCGACGCCGAGCGCCTCTGTGACGGCGCGGTGCGCATCAAGCGCAACCAGGCACAGCTGTATTTGAACCTTGCCGAGGTCTACATGGCCGCGGGACGCAAGGAAGACGCTCGCGATGCCCTGATCGCCGGGATGAAGTATGCCCGCCGCGACGTCCGGTTGAGCATCGCCATGGCCAAGCTGACCCCGCGCCGGCCGCCCGTGTTCACGTTCCTGGGCAGAAAGCATCCGCTCAACCGGCATTTCGGCCTGCTGCGGCACAAGACGCTTTCAGCGCTGGGCAAGAGCTAGACCCTAACGACTTTCCCCACCCCCAAACGCGGGAAGGGCGGATGGCTTCGGCCACCCGCCCTTTCCGTTTTTATTCCGCCAAATTTTCTGGAGAGCTATCTGCCGTTGTTGGAGTAGGCGTTGCCAAAACTGCTTTGCAGCCCCATCTCCATCAGGATCTTGAAGCCAACCCCGAAAAGCCCGTTAGGCAGAGGGTCGCGGCGGACTACCTCCGCGAGGTATTCGCGGCTCATGGACGCGGGCTCTTTCGAGTAGGGCATGGTGACGAACAACCGCATGCCGACTTCGTATGTGGTCAAGCTGGACTGGAAAAAGATTCCCGAACGAGAGACGCTAAGGGTGCCCCGGATATCTTCGAACGCTTCACGTTCGGGGTCCGAGGGTCGGATTCGCATCAATTGGGTAAATTTGCAACGCCGGCTCCCGCGTCGTTCCGTCTGCTTGGAGCGCGCGGTGGTGCCGCCGCCTGGATTGTCGATCTTTGTCATCTGGTCGTACGGGGACGCCATGGAAGCCTGCCTTTCGCGAGTAGATCCGAATTCCCCCAGTGAAAGCTGGTAAGTACAAGATAGCGGGGATACCCGGGAAAACCTATAGAGTGATCGTACTCGGCAAAAAGTAGCACGTCCCGCACTCGATGGTAGTACGAAAGTACCAGCCCGGCAATACTTTCGGAAATGGGGAGTTTCCCTATTTTCTCCAGCCAATTGTGATTCCGTAATTGACGCTCAATAGCAGCGCTACACTTAGTGACATCTGTAACCGATCGCTTAACTGAGTTTCGGGGGGGCACAATGAGGACAACAGTAGTTTTTCTCGTCTCAATCCTCGCACTGCTTTTCTCACCTATAGGAAATGCGCAATGCAAGGATAGCGTGGTGGGAACTTGGAAACTTGTATCGGTTACGGCCAGGACAGCCGAGGGTGAGGTGGATGGCGTAGTTCTTGGCCGCAATCCTTCCGGGCTTCTCACGTATACCGAGGATGGCAGGATGATGGCGATTATCTCTGACGATGGGCGGAAGCCATTATCCGTTGCGGACAGAGTTGCGGCCCCGGCCGAGGAACGCGCACAAGCGTATTCCACGTTTACGGCCTACGCCGGACGATACACGTTCACCTGCGATAAAATCGTGCATCATGTTGAAGTCGCATCGCTGCAAAACTGGGTCAACACGGATCAAACTCGGTTTGTTTCGCTTCAAGGTAATCGATTAATCGTGCGAAACACCCCGCAGATGCGAGGAGGTGTGGCCGTGGCCCTCGAATCGGTGTGGGAGCGGCTGCAGTAGAGGTCTGGTTCATTACTTTGAACAAGAGCGGTTGCTTTCCCCGGTTAATGTCCCTTTTGGCCGGTAAACACTGCCATCTGAAACTGGCTGACTGCCTCACCCTTCAGAGTGTTGGCTTCCCCAGGTGAGTTGTGCGATTCTCTACGTTACTTTTCGCGAGGACCCTGTCCTGATGATGAAGCGTTTCAAGGATTTGTCGGAAAAAGAGATTCTGGCCGTGGCTATTTCCAATGAGGAAGAAGACGGCCGCATTTACGGTGAATTTGCGGATGCGCTGCGCGATTCTTACCCCGCGACCGCGGAAATGTTTGAAGAGATGCGCGTGGAAGAGGCCGGGCACCGCGACCGGTTGCTGGCGCTGTTTCGCCAGCGTTTTGGCGATCACATTCCTCCCATCCGGCGCGAAGATGTGCGCGGATTCCTGAGCCGGCGTCCGGTGTGGATGATGCGGCCGCTTGGCGTGAAGGTGGCGCGGCGACAGGCCGAAATCATGGAGATGGAGGCCAGCCGGTTTTATTCGCGGGCCGCGAGCCTGGCCACGGACGCTCCCCTTCGCGAGTTGCTGAACATGCTCGCGGATGAAGAGCGCAAGCACACGCGCGCCGCGGGCGAATACGAAGAAAAGCACCTCACCGAAAAAGCCAAGTCGGACGAATCGGAATCGCACAAGCGATTGTTCATGCTGCAGTTCGTGCAGCCCGGGCTCGCAGGATTGATGGACGGCTCCGTTTCGACGCTGGCGCCGCTTTTCGCCGCCGCGTTTGCCACACATAAAAGCTGGGACGCGTTTCTGGTCGGCATGGCAGCCAGCGTGGGCGCGGGGATTTCAATGGGCTTCGCGGAATCGCTTTCCGATGACGGCTCGCTGACAGGCCGCGGCTCGCCGTGGATTCGCGGCACGGTCACCGGGTTGATGACCACTGCAGGCGGATTGGGGCATACACTGCCCTTCCTGATTGCCGATTTCCATCTGGCCGTGGGCGTGGCATTTGTGGTCGTTCTCGTCGAACTCGGCGTCATCAGCTTAATTCGCCACCGCTACATGGACACGCCGTTCCTGCAAGCAGCGTTTCAGGTGATTGTTGGCGGCCTCCTGGTCTTCCTCACCGGGTGGCTCATCGGCAGTTCGTAATTACCGATGCTCTTTTTATCTCAGAAGAGAAATAAAATCAGCTGCCTCTCGGGCATGCTTTTGCTGGCCGGTATCTCTGTTGGTATGGCTCCCCGGCTTTCCGCTCAGGGGGCAACGAGGGTCGACCGGATTGTGATTGAAAAGAGCAAGCGAACTCTTACTATGATGAGCGGCACAGAATCCCTGAAGAAATACAAAGTTGCGCTGGGCGGGCAGCCGGTTGGCGCGAAGGATCGCCGGGGCGACCACAAAACTCCCGAAGGTATCTATTCCGTGGACTCCAAGAATCCCAACAGTCAGTTTTACAAGGCACTCCACATTTCCTACCCAAATGCGGCCGACCGCGCGAATGCGCGGAAATTGGGAGTGAGCCCCGGCGGCGACGTGGAGATTCACGGGCTCGGCTCGAAGTGGGGATGGCTTGGCGCGAAGCACCGTCTCACCGATTGGACGGACGGGTGCATCGCCTTGACCAACGAGGAAATCGACGAAATTTATCCGCTCATCAAAGTAGGTACGCCTGTCGAAATTCGGCCCTAAATTGGTTAAGTTTCCACTCCACAGACCACCCAAACCTGGACCTCCAAACACCCCCAAACCGGCTATCTTGGTGCTATAATTCTGACCGTTGAGAGCGCCCAGCTCCCTCTTGTCCCCTGCAACCCAGCCAGGGCCTAGATTCCCGCCGGCACCCCTGTCCCCTTCCGGCGATAAATTGATCTGAAAAAACCTTTTCCTACAGGAGAAGTATGATGAACTCTGAATGGATGGCCCGAAACGCTCGGGCTGGGGCGCTTCTGTTGGCCGCGGTGGCGATTTTCGGGATTGCGGGAATCATTGTGAGCTGCAGCGGGGGCTCAAGCAACAACATGAGTATGAGCTCGAGCATGGGCACGGTGAACGTCAGCATGAGCGACCCACCGAGTTGCATGCCTCCAAACGGGCAATTTGTGCACGTTTACGTTACTGTGCGCTCCGTGCAGGCGCACATCAGCGCCACCGCGGATGACAATAGCCCGGGCTGGCAAGAGCTCGCGCCGCAACTAGCCAGCGCGCCTATGCAGATCGATCTCTTCTCCAAGCCGCAGACCACCTGCATTCTGGCGCAGCTTGGATCGGCCAGCCTTCCCGCGGGTAGTTACCAGCAAATTCGTTTGCTGCTGGTTTCGAACACGCCGGCCGCGAGTGACGCCACTCCTGGGACAAATGCTTGCGCGGGAAACGGATTCAACTGCGTTGTGCTGGATGACTCCGCCATTCACGAGCTTGAGTTAAGCAGCCAAGCCAATACCGGGCTGAAGATTCCGCCAGGGCAGATTGTGGGCGGGCCGCTGCAGGTGACCGCGGGCCAGAGCGTGGACCTGAACATCGATTTCAACGCCTGCGCTTCGATTGTGCAGGAGGGTAACGGGAAGTTCCGCTTGAAGCCGACGCTTACGGCCGGGCAGGTCAGCGCGAATAACACCGGCATCAGCGGCAAGGTGGTGGATTCCGGCACCAGCGCGCCGATTGCGGGAAGCGTCCAGGTGGCCATCGAACAGCCGGATCCGACGTCTGGAATAGACCGGATCCTGATGCAAACGGTCGCGGACAGCAATGGCAACTTCAACTTCTGTCCCTTGCCAACGGGAATGTTCGACATCGTTGTAGTGGCCATCGGTCCGGCGAACATGCCTTACAACGCGACGACGGTTCTGAACGTCCCGAACGGAACGAATCTCGGCGCCATCCCCTTGATCGCGGAAGTTGGCGCCATGTCGCCCGCGGTTTTCCAGGGGTTTGTGACCGCCACGAACGGCGCGGCGGCCGGAACGATCGACGTCAGCCTGTCCGCGCTGCAAACGGTGCCGACTGGTGCGACGTCAACCCTCCCGATCACGATTCCGCTGCAGACCATTCCGGCGACGAATACCACGCCGGAGGTAGATTCGACGGGTCTCATCTCAGTGTCTGCCAGCACGAGTTGCCCGACAGGAGCGCCCGCCAAGGCAAATTGCGCGCAGTACACGCTGGTTGTTCCGGCGAGCAATCCGAGCGTGGGAATTTTCTCCTCCTCCGGATTCAAATATTCGACTCCGGCAAGCGGGGATGTGCTTTTCACGGTTGACGCCAGGGCAGCAGTACCTCTGAGCGGCGGAACGCCGGACTGCACGCCGTCCGAGCAGATGGTATCGAAGGACTCAACCGCAGCGGCCTTGAAAGCACTGCCTGCCACGACCACCAACGTTGCGGAGATTGATTTCAGCACCTGTATGTAATGCTGGGCTGGCGTCCAGTCGCTGGCTCGTTTCTTTCAGACCGACGGCATTCCGAACCCGGGATTACTTGCACTACCGGTCTGTTCAATCTTGCGACACGCGGGGCGTGTCAATCTTTGCACAGCGCGTCGCGAGGAAGTAGTGTGAATCGTGAGACCCCGACCCCCAAGGAGAGAAGAATGAAGCTAGCAAAATGGATGGTTGGCGGAGCGCTCGCCTTCTGTTTAATCTCAGGCCAAAACGCCTTGGCGCAGGGCAACAGCCAGGGCCATGGAAAAGGAAAAGGACACGATAAGCACGGCGACGACGAAGGAGACAACGACCAGGGCTACTACCACGGCCACGACAAAGATATCCAAAACTGGTACGGCGAGCACGCCAACAATCTTCCTCCGGGCCTCGCGAAGAAGGACCGCCTGCCGCCGGGACTTGAAAAGCAACTGGTCCGCCGGGGAACGCTGCCTCCCGGATTGCAGAAGAAGATTCAGCCCTGCCCGCCGGAACTGGTTCGCTACCTGCCGCCGCCACCGCCCGATTGCGCCAACGTCGTGATCGGCGGCCACATTGTGCTGCTGAATCGCCGGACCAATGTGGTTGTGGACTTCGTGCACGTGGAACTGTTCTGACCAATAAAGAATCGTTATCCTTCGGTGAGCCCTTTTCACGCAGAAGGATCTCAACACGAACAATCGGTGAGATGGCGCAGCTGAGATCCTTCGGACATCCGTATCGGATGTCCTCAGAATAACAAGGCGATTGTAATTCTTAATCGTCGGAGTGCGCGGGAACGGGTGTCACACTTGGACGCCGGAAGGAACTGCGCAGCCACGCTTGCAGGCGGTCCATGTAGATGTACACGACGGGCGTGGTGAACAGCGTGAGCATCTGGCTCAGGATGAGGCCACCGACGATGGTGATGCCGAGGGGCTTGCGAATTTCCGAGCCCGCGCCGGTGCCGAGCGCCAGCGGCAAGGCTCCGAACATCGCAGCCATGGTGGTCATCATGATCGGGCGGAAGCGCATCAGCGCCGCGCGATAAATCGCCTGGTCCGGGGGAGTGTCTTCTTCCCTCTCCACTTGCACCGCGAAATCGATCATCAGGATCGCATTTTTCTTCACGATGCCGATCAGCAGAATGATTCCGATAATCGCGATGATGCTCAAATCCATTTTCATCAATTGCAACGCCAGCAGCGCGCCGATACCCGCCGAAGGAATTGTGGAAACGATAGTCACCGGGTGAATGAAACTTTCATAGAGAATGCCGAGAACAATGTACACAGCGGCGAGCGCGGCCAGAAGCCAGATCCACTGATCCTTCAACGAATCCTGGAAGGCCTGCGCCGTTCCCTGGAACGTGGCGTGAACCGTGTTGGGCACTCCGAGTTGGCGCATCGCGAGTTCGATGTGCTCCACCGCCGGGCCGAGCGAAGCACCCTGGGCAAGATTGAACGAAATTGTAATTGCCGGAAAAATTCCCTGGTGATTCACGGAGAGAGCGGTGTTGGAGTGCTCGTAGTGCGCAAAGGAACTGAGCGGCACGAGCTTCCCGGTGTTTGACGGCACGTAGATATATTTCAACGCGTCGGGATTTTCCTGGTAGTTTGGCGCGACTTCGAGAACCACGTGGTATTGGTTCAACCCCTTGTAAATCGTGGAGACTTGCCGCTGGCCGAAAGAATCACCCAGGGCGTTGTCAATATCCTGAACGGAAACACCGAGGCGCCCGGCCGTATCGCGGTCGATGGACAAAAAGGATTGCAAGCCCTTGTCCTGCTGGTCGGAATTGATGTCCCGCAACTCGGGAACCTGCTTCATCCGGGCCATAATGATCGGCGCCCAGTGATACAAATCCTCCAGATTGTCCGCCTGCAGCGTGTATTGATATTGCGCGCCGCCGAAGCGCCCCCCGACGGACACATCCTGCACCGATTGGAAGAATAGCGACGCGCCGGGAATTCCTGCGGTCTTTTTCCGCAGCCGCGCGATCACCTGGTCGGCGTTTATCTTGCGCTCGGCGATGGGTTTCAGTTGGGCGAACATGCGGGCCGTGCTGGTGCCGTTGCCGCCGCCGGTGAAGGAAGTCACTGTATCAATCGCCGGATCCTGCTCCACGATATCGGAGAACGCGCGCATCTTTTTGGACATCTCCACGAAAGAAGTGTCCTGATCCGCCTGGATGAAGCCGGCAATGCGCCCGGTGTCCTGCTGCGGGAAAAAGCCCTTGTTGACGTGGCCGAACATGTAAACGCTGAGGGCGGCGGTCAGAATCGTGACGCAAAGCATCAACGGCTGCTGGCTTAAAACCCAGCGCAGCGCGTGGTCGTAGCCCTTCAGCATTCCATTGAACGCGCCCTCGGAAATCCTGTAAGCCAGGCCGTGTTTTTTGTTGACGTCGTGGCGCAGGAATCGCGCGCAAAGCATCGGCGTGGTGGTCAGCGAAACAAACATGGAGACGGCGATCGCAACGCTGAGGGTGACCGCAAATTCGCGGAAAAGCCGGCCCACAATTCCGCCCAACATCAGGATCGGAATGAAAACGGCCACCAGCGAAGCGCTCATGGAAAGCACCGTGAATCCGATTTCGCTGGCGCCCTTCATCGTGGCCGCGTAGGCGGGCATTCCGGATTCCATGTGGCGGGCGATGTTTTCGATCACCACGATGGCGTCGTCCACCACGAAACCGGTGGAGATGGTCAGCGCCATCAGCGATAAATTGTCCAGGCTATAGCCGAGGAGGTACATCACGCCGAACGTTCCGACAAGTGAGAGCGGCACGGCGACGCTGGGGATCACGGTTGCCCAGTAATTTCGCAGGAACGCGAACACGACAAGGATCACCAGGATGATGGAGATCATCATGGTGCGTTCGACTTCATGGACCGAGGCGCGAATCACCAGCGTGCGGTCGATCACCACGTCCAGTTTCAGCGAGGGGGAAATCGAAGCACGCAGCCACGGCAGGTCCGCTTTCACTCTGTCCGCCGTCTCGATCATGTTCGCGCCGGGTTGGCGGAAGATCCCAATGATCACGCCAGGCTTGCCTCTGGGGAGCCCCAGGTTGCGAATGTCTTCGACGGAATCCACCACCGTAGCGATGTCCACCAGACGTACGGTCGCGCCGGCGTGGCCACCGACGATCAACGGCTCGTACTCATAGGCTTTGAAAAGCTGGTCGGAATCGGAAACCGCAAAGGTACGATCCTTATCCGAAAGCGCGCCCTTGGCGAGATTCGAATTGGACGATTGCAACGTCTTGCGCACCTGCTCCAGGCTGATGCCATAGCTGTTGAGCTGCTGCGGATTCACCTGAACGCGGACCGCCGGACTTGAAGAGCCCCACACGAAAACCTGCCCAACGCCATCCACTTGCGACAATTTCTGTGCCACGACGGAATCCGCCGCGTCGTAAATCTGGGCGAGGGGAATCGTGTCGGAAACGAGTGAGAGCAGCAACACCGGCGAGTCGGCAGAGTTCACCTTGCGGTAGGTCGGCTGGCTGGGTAAGTCGGCGGGCAACTGGCTGCGGGCCGCGTTGATGGCGGCTTCCACGTCGCGGGCGGCGGCGTTGATGTCGCGATTCAGATCGAATTGCAGCGCGATGCCGGTGTTGCCGAGCGTCGAGGTCGACGTCATTTGCGTCACGCCGGCGATGCGGCCGAACTGGCGCTCCAGCGGCGTTGCCACGGCGGATGCCATCGTTTCGGGACTGGCGCCGGGGAGGCTGGCGCCGACGCCGATTGTTGGTAGGTCTACTTGCGGCAGCGGCGCTACCGGCAGGAATCGAAATGCAATCGCGCCGGAAAGAAAAATCGCGATGGTGACCAGCGAGGTCGCCACCGGCCTGCGGACAAACGGAGCGGAGAAGTTGGACTGGAAATTCACGCCCTAGTCTCCTGCGGCCGGCTCGTCGATGGGATTGGTAATTCCAAGATGCAGCCGGTTGGCGAGCCAGTCGAAGGCCAGGTAGACCACCGGCGTGGTGTAGAGCGTCAGCAGCTGGCTCAGGATCAGGCCACCGACGATGGTGATTCCCAGCGGACGACGCAACTCCGAGCCCACGCCTTGTCCGAGCGCCAGCGGCAGACCGCCGAGCAGCGCCGCCATTGTGGTCATCATAATGGGGCGGAAGCGCAGGAGACACGCTTCGTAGATAGCATCAAGCGGCGCTTTCCCCTGTTCGCGCTCCGCTTCGATCGCGAAGTCGATCATCATGATCGCGTTTTTCTTGACGATGCCGATCAGCAAAATGATGCCGATCAGCGCAATGATGCTGAATTCGGTGTGGCAAAGCATCAGCGCGAGGATCGCTCCGACGCCCGCGGAGGGCAGCGTGGACAGAATCGTGATGGGGTGAATGTAACTTTCGTACAAAATGCCGAGGACGATGTAGACGGTGATCAGCGCGGCGAGGATGAGCAGCGGCTCGTTGGAAACGGAGCGCAAAAACGCTGCCGCAGTGCCCTGGAACGTCGCTTGAATGCTTGGAGGCATGGCGATTTCCTGCCGCGCTTTATCAATCGCCGCGGTTGCTCCGCCGAGGGACGCGCCCGGCGCCAGGTTGAAGGAAATAGTCACGACGGGGAATTGTCCCTGGTGGTTGATGGCGAGCGACGATGTTCCCGCTTCAAATCGCGTGAACGCGCTCAGCGGCACCTGCTGCCCGGTGGAAGACCTGACGTAAATATCTTTCAAGGCGGCGGGAGTTTGGCGGAAGCTTTTGTCCACTTCCATCACCACGTGATATTGGTTCAGCTGCGTGAAGATGGTGGAGACCTGCCGCTGGCCGAAAGCGTCGTAGAGCGTGTTGTCAATGTCCGCGGGCAAAATGCCGAGGCGCGAAGCCGTGTCGCGGTCGATGGTCAGCGTCGCAAGCAAACCATCGTCCAACTGGTCGGTGGCGACGTCGCGCAAATCCGGCAGCGTCTTCAGCTTCTCCACGAATTTTGGCGTCCAGTAGGCGAGTTCCCTGGGGTCCACATCTTCGAGCGAATATTGGAACTGCGTGCGCGACACGCGATCTTCCACGGTCAGATCCTGCACCGGTTGCATGAATAGCGTAATTCCGTCCACTTTGGCAACTGCAGGTTGCAGGCGTCGGATAACTTCAGATGCGCTGAGCCTTCGTTCTGCGAGAGGTTTCAGGTTGATCTGGACGCGGCCGCTGTTGAGCGTCGTGTTTGTGCCGTCAACGCCGATGAAGGAAGAAAGGCTCTCGACCGCCGGGTCCTGCAGGATGACGTCGGCCAGGGCGCGCTGCCGAGCGGTCATGGCGGCGAAGGAAACGTTTTGCGGCGCTTCGGAAACGCCGAGGAGCACGCCGGTGTCCTGCACCGGGAAGAAACCTTTGGGGACGTAGATGTACAGCAGAATCGTGCCGACGAGGGTGCCGATGGTCACCAGCAGGGTGATGGTGCGGAAGCGCAGCACAACTTGCAGCGTCCGGCCGTAAAAGGCGATGACATCGTTGAAAACTTTTTCCGATTTGCGATAAAACCACGTCTGCTCGTTTTCCGGTTCGTGGCGCAGCAGCTTCGCGCACATCATCGGCGTCAGCGTGAGCGAGACCACCGCCGAAACAAGAATCGTCACCGCGAGCGTGACCGCAAATTCCCGGAACAGCCGGCCGACGATGTCACCCATGAAGAGCAGCGGAATCAGCACTGCGATCAAAGAGACCGTGAGCGAAACGATGGTGAATCCGATCTGCTCGGAGCCCTTCAGCGCGGCCTGTAGCGGAGAGTCTCCGTGCTCCAGGTAGCGGCTAATGTTCTCGATCATCACGATCGCGTCGTCCACGACGAAACCCGTGGAAATGGTCAGCGCCATCAAGGACAGATTGTTGAGCGAATAACCGAGTAGGTACATCACGCCAAACGTGCCGACAATCGAGAGGGGCACCGCGATGCTGGGGATCACCGTCGCGCGCAAGCTGCGCAGGAACAGGAAAATCACCATCACGACCAGCGCGATCGTGAGCAGCAGCGTATATTGAACATCGGCGACAGAGGCGCGGATGGTGGTGGTGCGGTCAGTCAGAATTTCCACGTGCACCGACGCCGGCAGCGCCGCCTGCAATTGCGGCAGTATTTTCTTCACGCGGTCCACGACGCTGATGATATTCGCGCCGGGCTGGCGCTGAATATTCAGGATCACCGCGGGCTGCTTGTTGGCCCACGCCGCCTGCTTTTCGTTTTCAGCGCTGTCGATGGCCGTGGCCACATCGGTCAGGCGAACCGGCGCGCCATTGCGAAATGCGATGATAATGGACTTGTAGCCTTCGCTCGAAAGCAACTGGTCATTGGCGCCGATGGTGAACGCCTGATGCTGGCCGTCGAACGTGCCCTTGGCCTGGTCAATGTTGGCGTTGGCCAGTGCGGTCCGCAAATCTTCCAGACTTAAGCCGTACGAAGCGAGTGCGGTGGGATTTGCTTGCACGCGGACCGCGGGACGCTGTCCGCCGCTGATGCTCACCAGGCCGACCCCTGAAAGCTGCGAAATTTTCTGCGCCAGCGTAGTGTCCGCCAGGTCTTCCACTTTTACGAGCGGCAACGTGGGAGAAGTGATCGCCAGCGTCAGGATCGGCGCATCGGCTGGATTCACCTTGCTGTAAATCGGCGGGTTAGGAAGCCCCGTCGGCAACAAGTTGGAGGCGCCATTGATTTCCGCCTGCACTTCCTGCTCGGCCACATCAATGTTCAAATCCAGATTGAATTGCAGGGTGATAACGGAACTTCCAAACGAACTCGTCGAGGTCATCTGCAACAAGCCGGGAATTTGCCCGAAGTTGCGCTCGAGCGGCGCCGTGACCGAAGACGCCATCACATCCGGGCTGGCGCCGGGATAAAACGTCTGCACCTGAATTGTCGGGTAATCTACTTGCGGCAGCGCGGAAACGGGCAACTGGCGATACGCCACCAATCCCACCAGTATCACGCCCACCATCAGCAGCGTGGTTGCAACGGGCCGCAGAATAAACGGCCGCGAGGGATTCATCGCGCAGGGCCCCCGGCTGGGGATGCAAAGGGAGAGTTCGGGTTCGTGGCGGCGCTTTTGCCGGCGGGCGCGGTTGGGGCGCTCGATTGCCGCGGCTCAACCGGACTGCCGTCCTGTAATTTGTCCTGGCCGTCGGTGACAACGACGTCGCCGCCGTTTAGTCCGGAGCTGACGCCAGTGATGTTTCCGTTCGTCTCAGCCAGTGTGACGATGTGGATTTTCACTTTGTTGTCGGCGCCGACCGCAAAGACATACGTGCCCTGAGGGCCGCGCAAAATCGCGGTCGTCGGTACCAGCACCACGTTTTTCTTCGTGTCCACTAGCAAGTGTACGTTCACAAACTGGTTTGGAAAGAGTTCGTTCTTCGTATTATCAAAAACTGCTTTCAGTTTGTAGGTTCCCGTGGTGGTATCAATCTGGTTGTCGATGGTCAGCAATTTCCCCGTGGCCAGCTTGGTGGTGTTGTCGCGGTCGTACGCCTCCACGGAAATGGGCGCGCCCTTTTTCATGCGCGCCATCACTTGCGGCAATTGATCCTGAGGCAGGCTGAAGAGTGTGGCGATCGGCTGCAGCTGGGTGATCACCAGCAAACCGTTCGTGTCCGTGGCGTGCACCATGTTCCCCATGTCCACCAGGCGAAGTCCAACGCGCCCGCTGATCGGCGCGGTGATGTGCGAATACATGATCTGGAGCTTGGCGTTATCAATCGTCGCGTTGTCCGCCTTGATCGCGCCCTCAAACGTTCCCACCTGGGCCTGCTGCGTATCCAATTGCTGCTTGGGGATCACGCCTTCCTGGAAAAGAAGCTTGAAGCGCTCGTAGTCCACTTGAACGTCTTTTAACTGCGCCTGATCCTTCGCCAACTGCCCTTCCGCCTGCTCGAGCTGCACTTGATACGGCCGCGGATCGATTTCGACCAGCGCTTGCCCGGCAGTCACATTCTGTCCTTCGACGAAGTTGATCTTGACGATTTGCCCATCCACGCGGGAGCGCACGGTGACGGTGTTGAACGCGGTTACGTTTCCCAAACCATTGAGAAATACCGGCAGGTCGCCCCTGGTCGCAGTCGCCACCACCACGGGCACGACAAAACTTCCCGGAGCGCCCATGGCTGCCCCGCCAGGTCCCTTCCCTCCCGCAGCCGCGGCATCGGCCTGCGAATTCCGCCCGCGGTAATACCAATATCCCCCTGCCACAATCAGCAGCAAAAGCACCCAAATCCACCAGTGGCTTTTCGCTGCGCCCTGGGAACCAGGAGAAAAGGTTGTAGTCGAAGAAGGTGTGCGAGGATCACGCACATCGACCGATTCACTAGAAGCCATTCCGAAATACTCCTGTTCGCAGTCTCAAATTGAGCTAAAGGGTGTCGTCTTTCCGTGGGTTCGCCCGGGACATCAGAAGACGCATTCCATCCGTCATTAGCCTATAAGAATCCTTAGTTCTCTGCTACATAGGACGCACGTGCGCATAAAATAGTTACTCAAAGACCCCTCACTTTCCGAAGTTAGGGAACCTTCCAAGGGCTTGGGAAAGACAAGTGCAGAAAATGGGCGGTCGTCGTACACTAAGCACGCGTTTTCGGCCGGGCTGGACCTGGCAAGCTATCCATTGGAGGAGTGAAATCTATTTATGCTTAAGGGAATCCTGCTAGGAATCGTCTTGGGGTTCGTTTTGGTTGGCGTCGGTGCATACTTTTATTTCGCCAGCGGACAAGCTCCCGTGGCCACCAACTCCGCGGAAATGCCGTTTGAGCGCAAGATGGCCAAGCTCGCGTTGCATGCCTATCTTGGCAAAGTGCCCCACGCGAATCCGCCGGTAGCTGCCGATGAAACGAATCTTTTGGCCGGGGCAAAGGTTTATAAGGAAAACTGCGCCGTGTGCCACGGCCTTCCCGGCGAGCCTCACAATGCCATCGGTGACGGCATGTTCCCGAAGCCGCCGCTCCTGTTCCGCGGCGTGGGCGTCACCGACGACGAGACTTGGGAGTCGTACACGAAGGTTTCGGGCGGGATTCGCATGACTGGCATGCCCGGCTTCAAGGATCGCCTGAGCGACACGCAGATGTGGCAGGTCAGCGTGCTGGTGAAAAATGCGGACAAGCTTCCCGCTTCGGTGAAAGCGGAACTGGCTCCTCCACCTGGGACGGTGCCCCCTGCGGCCGCAACTACTCCCGCCAAGGCGGAGTCTGACCACGATCACATTCACTGATGGTTAGCTGAAGTTTTTCTTCAAATGATTCGAGCGTTTGCAAGGGCTAGGTTCGCCTGGCCGCATTCGCGGAGCCTGCCCCGGAGAGCGAATCCGCGCGCCGCAGCTCTGGGAACATCCACGCCCACAGCACGGTCACCACGATTGCACCAATGCCGCCCAGCACCACCGCGGGAATGGCGCCGAACCACTGCGCGGCCAGGCCGGATTCGAATTCGCCGAGTTCGTTGGACGCGCCGATGAAAATCATGTCCACCGCGTTCACGCGCCCGCGCATTTCGTCGGGCGTCTCGATCTGGATAAGCACGCCGCGAACCACCACGCTTACCATGTCCGCCGCGCCCACGAAGAAGAGCGAAATCATCGAGAGCACGATGTTCCGCGACAATCCGAAGACGATCGTGAACACGCCGAATCCGGCCACGCACCACAGCATCGTTGCCCCGGCTCTTCGCCGGATCGGTTTGTAAGCAATCAGCAGCGCCATCACCGCCGCGCCAATCCCAGGCGCGCTTCGCAGCAAGCCCAGTCCCCACGGACCGGTCGCCAGAATTTCTTTCGCGTAGACCGGGAGCAACGCCACTGCGCCGCCGAGCAGCACGGCGAAGAGGTCGAGCGAGATCGAACCGAATACCAATTTGTGATCCCAGATGTAGCGGAATCCCGCGAAAACAGTTCTAAGCGAAAACGGCTCTCGCGCGCGGGGCGGCGATTGCGTTCTTATACGGAGCGTCGTCAACACCGCGATGGTGCCCGCGAAAAGCGCCGTCGCGTAGACTGCCGCCGGGCCGCGAAAAAAAGCGTAGAGAACTCCTCCCATCGCGGGTCCCAAGATGGTCGCAAATTGAAAGATGCTGGAATTCCAGGCAACCGCGCTCTGGAATTGTTCCTCGGGCACCAATTGCGGCAGCAGCGCGCGGCTGGCCGGCATGCTGAAGCTCCGGACGGCTCCCACCAGGCACAAAATCGCGAAGATCGGCGCGACCGATCCGGCGCGGTGCAAGTATTCCACGTTCAGCGCCACCAGCAGCAGCAAGGCCGAAGAGGTTGCGAAGCCGACGTAGCAAAGTGTGAGCAGGTTTCTTCGGTCGAAGCGGTCCGCGACGTGTCCCGCGACAAGAAACAGCACCACGCCCGGCAGAAATTGCGCCAGTCCGGTGAGGCCCAGATCGAGCGGCCGGTGGGTGATTTCGTAGACCTGCCAGCCGACGGCCACCGACTGCATCTCCGTGCAGAACACGATGCAGAAGCGCGCAATCTGGTAGAGGCGGAATCCGGAGAATTGAAAGGCCGCAGTGCCTGCGGTCAAGCGATGGTCGGCAGTGGCCATGCGCTAGTAGTCTGCCACAACACGCCTGCTCACCCGGGGTACAATCCCAGATAACTTCACAAATTCGCCGGGGCGTTGTAGAAGTAGAATGTCCTCATTGCCGCTGCTTCATCGGGGAGCCACTGCTTTTGTACTTTCGTCCTAATTCGCTTCAGGATGCTCTCAACGTTCTTGCAGACACTCGCGCCACCATTCTTGCCGGCGGCACGGACGTTTTCCCGTCGCTTGGCGACCGGCCGCTGACCGGCCCGGTGCTGGATATTTCTGGGCTTGCCGAAATTCGGGGCATCCAGTTCACCGCGGAGCATATTATTTTCGGCGCTCGCACCACGTGGACCGAAGTTCTCGCCGCTCCGCTTCCCCGCGGGTTCGACGGCTTGAAAGCCGCGGCCCGCGAAGTGGGCTCCGTGCAAATTCAGAACGCCGGCACGATTGCGGGCAATCTGTGCAATGCTTCGCCAGCGGCGGATGGCGTCGCCGCTCTTCTCGCACTTGACGCCGAGCTTGTGCTTTCTTCTCGCAGCGCTTCCCGCACGCTTCCACTAGCCGAGTTCATTCTCGGGAACCGTAAAACGGCGAGGCGGTCGGACGAACTGCTTACTTCCATTCGCATTCCGCGGCGCATGGAAGATGCTGTCTCGACATTTCTCAAGCTGGGGGCGCGGCGGTACCTGGTCATCTCAATCGTCATGGTCGCCGCGAACCTCGTCCTTGATTCCGCTGGTGGGATTCGCGAAGCGCTGATCTGTGTTGGCTCCTGCTCTGCCGCGGCGTTGCGACTCGCTGAACTCGAGCGTGCTCTGATCGGCCGGCCTGCGCGACCCGGCCTTCGGCAATTTGTGAGGCGTGAACATCTCGCCCCTCTTGCGCCTATCGACGATGTTCGAGCTACCGCTGAGTACCGCCGCGATGCGGCTCTCACCCTTGTCGGTCGCGCACTCGAAGCCTGCGCGCAAAAGGCTGCAGCGGCATGAAGAGCGAAACGAAAAGCGAGGCCGCCGCGCAGGTTTCTTTCAGCATCAATGGAGAAGTCCGCGAGGTTCGTTCCGATCCCCGCTCGCGCCTCTCGCAGGTGCTGCGCGAAGAGTTTCATCTGGTCGGCACGAAAGTTGGCTGCGATGCGGGCGATTGCGGCGCCTGCACTGTGTTGGTAAATGGGCAGCCCGTCTGCTCCTGCCTGACGGCCATCGGTCAGCTCAATGGAGCAAAGGTTGAAACGATTGAAGGGCTGCGCGCTTCTTCGCCGATCTTCGATCGCCTGCAAGAATCGTTCCTGCAGCATGGCGCCGCCCAATGCGGCATCTGCACACCCGGCATGCTGGTCTCCTCGGTTGCGCTGCTCGAGGAAAATCCTCAACCGGACGAAACGCAGGTCATGGACGCGCTCCGCGGCGTTCTTTGCCGCTGCACCGGCTACCGGAAAATCGTTCGCGCAGTGTTGGAAGCGAATCAACCCCAGCCAGTGCCTGCCCCACAGGGCGGGAATGGCCCTGTGGGGCAGCGAGTCGCCCGACTCGACGGCCGAAAAAAAGTTCTGGGCCAGGATATTTTCGGAGCCGATGAATGGCCGGAAGATTCCTTGCTGCTCCGCGTTGTGCGCTCTCCGCACCATCGCGCGGAATTCGCGTTTGGCGATCTCGAAGCCTACCGGCGAGCGCATCCCGGTATTGAGGGGATATTCGCCGCGCGCGACGTTCCCGGCAAAAACTGCTTCGGCGTGATTCCGCAATTTTCCGATCAACCGGTGTTTGCGGAGCGTGAGGCGCGATTCCTCGGCGAAGCCGTTGCCGCTGTCGTCGGCGATTCCGCAGCTATCGCAGCGCTCGATCTCAACCAGTTCCCTGTCACCTGGAAATCTCTGCCAGCGATTACGCAGCCCGAAGATGCGCTGAAACCCGGCGCATCCGCGGTCCACACATCGCGGCCAGACAACATTCTCGTTGGCGGACGCGTGGTGTGCGGCAATGTCGACGACGCGTTGCGCACCGCCGATGTTTGCGTCGAAGCCGAATACGAAACCGGATTCATCGAGCACGCCTACATCGAACCCGAGGCCGGTTTTGCGCGTCGCGTCGGCGATCGCATCGAAGTACAAGCCTGCACACAAGCGCCGTATAACGACTTAAAAGATATCGCCGCCATTCTCGGCATTCCCGAATCGAGCGTCCGCATCATCCCCACGGCCGTCGGCGGCGGCTTCGGGTCCAAGCTCGATCTTTCGCTGCAGCCGTTTCTGGCCGTCGCCGCGTGGCATTTGCGCAAACCCGTGCGCATGGTTTATTGGCGGCCGGAGTCGATCCGCTCGACTACCAAGCGCCATCCGTCGAAAATTTTCTGCCGCGCCGGCGCGACTTCCGACGGAAAACTTGTGGCCATGGATTTTGCGGCCGACTTCAATACGGGTGCTTACGCTTCCTGGGGACCCACCGTTGCTGCGCGCGTTCCGATCCACGCCTCGGGCCCGTACAAAGTGCCGCACTTCCGCGCAGTTACGCGGGCCATTCACACCTATCTGCTTCCCGCAGGCGCGTTCCGAGGCTTTGGCGTTCCGCAAGGCACCATCGCGCAGGAACAGCTTTACGATTCGCTCGCCGAGAAGATCGGCATGGACAAACTCGAATTCCGCTGCCTGAATGCGCTGGACGATGAAAGTCCCACGGTCACCGGACAGGTGATCAGTGGAGGCGTTGGGATTCGCGCATGTTTCGAGGCGCTGCGCCCGCGCTGGCAGCAAGCGCGCAAGGAAGCCGCCGCGTTTAACGCCGCTTCGCGCAACTCGATGCGCCGGGGAGTCGGCGTCGCGGGCATGTGGTACGGCTGCGGCAACACTTCTCTTCCCAATCCTTCCACGATGCGTGTCGGCTTGAAGCGCGACGGCCGCATCGCCTTGCATCAGGGTGCGGTGGACATCGGCCAGGGCTCCACCACGGTCGTCACGCAAATCTGCGCCGAAGCCCTGGGCGCACCGCTCGAAAAATTCGATCTGCTCTCCGGCGACACGGACATCACTCCCGATTGCGGAAAAACTTCCGCTTCGCGCCAGACCTTCGTCAGCGGCAAAGCCGCGTATCTCGCCGGCGAGCAATTGAAAAACAATATTCTCAAGTTGGCCGGCAGCTGCGACTGCGCGAAGATTCAGTTTCTTGACGGCTCGTTGATCGTCGAAGATGCTGGCAAGAAAAAGACTGTCGACCTCCGTCAACTTCCGCTCGACGAGCGCGGTTACGTGGTCAGCGCCGAGGCCACCTTCGATCCCGCCACCTCGCCGCTGAACGACAATGGCCAAGGCGTCCCGTACGCCGTCTACGGATTTGGCGCGCACCTCGCCGAACTCGAAGTGGACACGGAACTCGGCACCATCAAAGTTCTGAAAATTACCGCCGCTCACGATGTGGGCCGTGCCATTAATCCCACGCTAGTTGAAGGCCAGATCGAAGGCGGCGCCGCGCAGGGCCTTGGCATGGCGCTGATGGAAGAATTCTTTCCCGGCAAGGGCGAGAATCTTCACGACTATCTAATTCCCACGATAGGCGACATGCCGCCGGTTGAATCCATCCTGATTGAAGATCCTTCGCCCGCAGGGCCGTTCGGTGCCAAAGGTGTTGGTGAACAGGCGCTGATTCCCACCGCGCCGGCGATTCTGAATGCGCTCTATGACGCTGTCGGCGTTCGCATCCGCAAGCTGCCCGCCACTCCGGACAAAGTCCGCGCCGCCATTCTCGCAAAAACCGCGGGCCATGCAGGAAACTCGCATGGCTGACGTGTTCCCTCCAGACACGGTTCGCTGCGACGCCTGCCCCGTCCTCTGTTACATCAAGCGCGGCCACGCCGGCGCATGCGATCGCTACGCCAACCTCGAAGGGCAACTGGTGCGCGTTGATCCGCACATTCTGCTCGATCGCGCGAAATCGCAAGGCATGCCGCTGGTGCCATTCCTCGAACGCGAAGGTGACTGGGACGGAAAAATCATGAAGGGCCAAGAGACCTTCGTCACTGCCATCGGCGCCGGCACCACGTATCCCGACTACAAGCCCGCGCCGTTTATCGTTTCAAGCGAAGTGGAAGGTGTGGACATGGTCACCGTGGTGACCGAAGGAATCTTCAGTTATTGCGGCGTGAAGCTGAAAATCGACACCGACCGCCACCTCGGCCCCGAGCGAAATCTTGTGCGCGCACAAGGCGAGCCCGTCGGCCATGTCACCACCGCCGAGTACGGCTCGCGAATGCTTTCGCTTGGCGGCGTGCATCACTTGACCGGTGGGAGCAAGAGCGAAGGCCGCGTCACATGCGAAACGCTGCTCGCTCTTTGCAACGGGAAGGAAGTCGAACTCACGATTGATGAGGGCGCCAGCGTTTGCGTCGCTGCCGGAAAGCCGCCGGTCGTCAACGGCCAGCGCGAGGAGCGCATGCGCGTGGGCTGCGGCTCCGCAACAATCGGCATGTTCGCCAAGCAGTGGTTTGGCAAAGTGGACGACGTGGTGGTGGTGGACGACCACATCACCGGCGTGCTCTCCGAACATCAGGCGGGAAAACTTCTGGGAGTCCGCGAAACCGGCATCGCGATTCAGGGCCGCCGCTCCACTCCCGGCCGCTACTTTCAGGTTGCCGAGCCTGGCACGGGCTGGGGCGGCACGAATATTTCCGATCCGCTCACGATTCTGAAACCCTTCAAGGCGAAATTTGCCTGGCCGCATCTTCGCCTGCTGATGGTCAGCACCACCGGTGAACAGTTTGCCTACTACGAACTCGATGAGGCGCTGCGCCCCGTTGAAAAAGAATTGCCGGAGACACTGAAAGAATCTGTCGGCCGCATTCGCGAAAACTGTGAGCCTGCCTTGACCGCTGTATTGTTTATGGGAGGAGCCGGCGGCTCGCTGCGGGCTGGCGTCACGGAAAATCCTGTGAAGCTGACGGATTCGGTAAAACGCAAGCTGACGCGAGTCACGTGTGGCGGCGCGCCCGCTTATATCTGGCCCGGCGGCGGCATCACCTTTATGGTGGACGTGACGCGCATGCCGGAAAATGCGTTCGGCTATGTGCCCACGCCGGCGCTCGTCGCTCCTATCGAATTCACGCTGAAAAAGAGTGACTACGCTGTGCTTGGCGGACATGTGAATTACGTGCGTCCGCTCGCGGATGTGCTAAAGGAAAAGGAACGCCAGCGGCAACTCGTTTCACACGCGCAAAATCCGTGGCCGTTAAAGCCACACATCGGGAGCAGCGAATCATGAGGGATCCCGCCCTCATCCGCATGTTGCCTGATGGCCGGCGTCTTCACCTTCACGACGGCCCGATTGATCTGATCATCGAAGCCAATGGCGCACGACGAGCGGTTTCGGCGGCATACGAAGCGGCTGCTCGACGCTTCGTCACAATTCTCGATGAACTCTGCAGCGAGCTCCCGCTGCTCCGCACCCGCGCGCAGGTAAATTCCGAGCGCCCTCGCGGGGCAGTCGCGCAGCGCATGTTTGCCGCCGTCGAACCATATTGCGAGGATTGCTTAATCACGCCGATGGCTGCCGTTGCAGGTTCCGTTGCTGAGGCTATTCTGGAATCGATGACCGTGGCCGCGACGCTCGAACGCGCTTACGTAAACAATGGCGGCGACATCGCTCTGCACTTCGCCGCCGGCAAGTTCTACAAAATCGGCATGGTCGAGCGGCCCGATCGCCCTTCGCTCTTTGGGTCTCTCGAAATTTCCGCCGCGGATCCCATTCGTGGAATTGCCACCAGCGGCTGGCGTGGCCGAAGCTTTTCTCTTGGCATAGCCGACGCCGTAACAGTTCTCGCCGATTGTGCTTCTGCCGCCGATGCCGCCGCCACAGTGATTGGCAACGCGGTGAATCTCCCTAATCATCCCGGCGTTACACGTATCCCTGCCCTGGAAATTTCACCGGACTCTGATCTCGGCGATTTGCTCGTTACGCGCGGTGTCGATCCGCTCTCCTCTTCCGAAATCTTCGCCGCAATTGATTCAGGCGCCCGCGTGGCAGATGCCCTTCGCGCTCAAGGATTGATTCATTCTTCCGCGCTCTGCCTCCAGGGCCATACCCGCGTCGTTTCGCCCTTACTCGCGCAAGCTTCGATCGAAATTTCCCCAAGGAGCCTCCTGCATGCCTGAAGTGCAACTCCGCAAACGCGTCATTGTTGTCGAAGAAGTTTTTCATGAAGGCGGTCCGGTCGCCGCCACTCCCTTGCGACGCGCCGCCGCGCTTGCGGTCATTCACAACCATTTTGCCGGAAAATACGTGCCGGAAATTGCCGGCTTCATGGAAGACCTGAACCCACTCGGCCTCGAAATGGCAAAAGCCCTTGTCTCCGCACTGGGCGGAGATGCAAAAATCGTCGAAGGCTATGGCAAGGGCGCCATCGTAGGCCAGGCTGGAGAGCTGGAGCACGGCGCGCTGTGGCACGTCCCCGGCGGCTACGCGATGCGCGAAATTCTCGGCAACGCCAAAGCCATCGTGGCTTCTACCAAAAAGGTCGGCGGCCCAGGTACGCGCCTCGATGTCCCCATCACGCACATCAACGCTTCCTACGTTCGCAGCCATTTCGATTCGATGGAAGTCGGGATCGCCGACGCGCCGAAGGCCGACGAAATTCTGCTGGCTCTGGTGATGACCACCGGGCCGCGCGTCCACGCCCGCGTCGGCGGCCTCAAAGCCTCGGAAATCAAAGGCCAGGACGGCCTTCGCTAATTTTTGAGTGCGGAGGCAAAGCTTCCACTTTTACGGTGTCAGCATGGTCAAAAAGCTCATTAAAGGGGCACAAATCAAAACGGTAGAACCATGAAAACTAAAATCCGAAAAATCGTTACCTTCGTCGAAGAAACGCGCAGCGAAATGGGGAAACCGGTCGATCCTCCCACGCGCCGTGCCGCCGCCGCCGCGGTCATCGAAAATCCATTTGCGGGAAATTACGTTGACGACCTGACAGAACTCATGGAAATCGGCGAGGAACTCGGTGCCCTGCTTACCGAGCGCGCCGTCGCGGCACTGGGAATCCCTGGCCCCTCTGCCGAAAGCTACGGCAAAGCCGCGGCCGTCGGCGAAAATGGTGAACTCGAACACGCCGCCGCCATTCTCCACCCCAAACTCGGCATACCGGTCCGCAAAACACTCGGCAAAGGCGCCGCGCTGATTCCCTCTTCCAAGAAACGCGGTGGTCCCGGAGTCGCGCTAGACATTCCGCTCGGCCACAAAGACGCCGCCTTCGTCCGCAGCCACTTCGACGGCATGGAAATCCGCATCAACGACGCCCCGCGCGCCAACGAAATCGTGGTGGCCATCGCGGTCACGGACAGCGGACGCCCGCTTCCACGTGTCGGCGGCCTGACCAAAGATCAAATCAAGGGCGAAGACGGCCTTCGTTAATTTTGAGTGCGGAGGCAAAGCCTCCGCTTTCACGGATAAATTCAAACCTCCAAACCAGCGGCAATCGCCGAAGCCTAACCATTTGGGCGGCTTCGGTGTTTTCACTTTCCGAATCTTTACTTCTTTGCCCCTTACTTCTTCATTGCACGATTTTCGGCACTCTCGTCGCCGGCGGCGTATTCCGGCTCCGTTCGCTTCGCACTTCTCCGTCAATCACTGTCATTCCAATCCCAGGCAAATCGCCCAGCCGCACACTCTCGAGCAATGTCTTCCCCGCTGAATGCTGCGCCGCATCCATAAACACGAAATCCGCCGTGCGCCCCACCTCGATTAATCCGCAATCGAGATTTCGCATCCGCGCCGTGTTCCCGGTCGCGAAACAAAACGCCACCTCGGCAGGTATTCCTCCAACCGACGAGAGCGCCGCAATCACGCGGATAATTCCCAACGGCTGCACGCCGGATCCCGCCGGGGCGTCGGTGCCAAGGATCACGCGGTGCAACTGCTTCAACTCCTTCGCCGTGCGCAAGGTGAACAGCGCCGCGCGCTCATTTCCGTTGTGCACAATCTCCAGCGCGCGCGAAGATTCCTCGCACAGCGAACGGATCTGCGCGTCCGGCAGCGCCGTATGCCCGCCGTTGATGTGCCCAATCACGTCCGCGTCAGCCGCCAGCACGACGTCCTTATCAATCAAGCTCGATCCTGGAATCGATGGCCCGCCGGTGTGAATCGTGCTCTGCATTCCATGCTTCCGCGCCCAGGCCACCATCTGCCGCGCCGTCGGCCCATCTTTCACGCTGCCAAGCCCAACTTCGCCCAACAAACGAACGCCCGCCTCCGCCAGCGAGCGAAAATCTTCCTCCACCATTCCGTGCTCAATCACAGGCGCGCCCGCCAAAACTTTCACGCCGCTTGGCCGCAGCGCTGCGAACGCGCGTTGTGCCGTGATCGCCATCGCTTTCAGGCCAACCACATCCTTCGGACGACCCGGCGTGTGCACTTCGCCCGCCGAAATCATTGTGGTGACGCCGCCATGCAGACAACTGTCAATCCATCCGATCTGGTTCTGCCGCGGCGTCCAATCGCCCGCAACCGGATGCACATGGCTGTCAATCAATCCCGGCGCAAGCGTCGTTCCATTGGCATCGATCACACGGGTCGCGCCCTCCGCGTCCAATTCCCTTTCGCGCCCGATCGCGGCGATTTTTCCATCTTTGACCACGACGGAGTCCGCATCCAGAATGGGCCGCTGCAAATCTCCGCTCAGCAAAACGCCAATGTTCCGGATTACCAATTTCACGCCGGCTTCGGACTTCGCCGCTTCCTCGTGCGCCATCTCTGACACCCCTCCCCGACACTCTGCAGATTTGTCCCGCTTCTAAACGAACCTTACAGTTCGCCTTTTTTCATTTGCGAAACCGCGTAATCGCACGCCCGCGCCGTCAGCGCCATGTAGGTCAGCGAAGGATTCACGCACGAAGACGAAACCATGCACGCCCCGTCGGGAAGAAACAGGTTCTTCACGTCGTGCGCCTGGTTATGGGCATTCAGCACTGATTTTTTCGGATCGGCTCCCATACGTGCAGTTCCCATTTCGTGAATCGTCAATCCCGGCGGACTATTATGATTGAAGGGGCGAATCTCGACTGCCCCGGCCGCCGCCAGCATCTCCGCCGCCTGGATCATCATGTCGTGCAGCAACGCCTTTTCGTTATCTCTCCACTCGCAGTGAATTTTCAGCACCGGAACACCCCACGCATCCACGCGCTCTTTATCAATTTCGACAAAGTTGGCAGGGTTCGGCAAACACTCCCCGAATCCACCGAAAGTCATCTTCCAGGGGCCGGGCTTGCGCAGAGAGTTCTTGAAGCTCGCGCCGAATCCGCTTTCGTGAATTCCCCGCTCCCATCCCTCGCGTTCTGCGGCGCCTTGATACGCATAGCCCCGCAGGAAACTTTTCTCCCTGCTTGAGACGTTGCGGAACCTCGGCACATAAATTCCGTTTGGCCGCCTTCCAAATTGCACGCGATCCAGAAAACCCGGAATGATTCCGTCCGCCCCGCCACCCATGATGTGGTCCATCAGATTTTTTCCCAGCTCGCCGCTACTGTTGGCCAGCCCGGTGGAAAATTCAGGCGTCGCGGAGTTCAGAAGGATCCGTGTGGACTCCAGCGCCGACGCGCAAAGAAAAATGACACGCCCCTGGAATTCCAGAGCTTTGTGCGTCTGCCCGTCAATCACCTTTACTCCGCTCACGCGGCGCGTTTGTGAATCAAAAATCAGGCTGTGCACCACGCTGTAGGGCCGCAGCGTCAGCCGCCCCGTCTTTTCGGCGACCGGCAGGGTGGCATTGACGCTGCTGAAATACGAGCGAGTGATGCACCCGCGGTGGCACGGGCCGCAATAGTGGCACGCGGCACGTCCGTTGTGCGTTTGCGTCAGAATCGCCGCGCGGCCAATCGTCATCACCCGATCGCGCCCAAACTGCCGCGTGATCGCTTCCTTCACGGCAATTTCCGCGCAATTCATTTCCATCGGCGGCAGGAAGTGTCCGTCCGGCAATTGTGACAAGCCCTCGGCCTGGCCGGTAATTCCTGCAAAATCTTCCACGTAGTTGTACCAGGGCTCGATATCGGCGTAGCGAATCGGCCAGTCGGCGCCAATTCCCTCGCGCGCGTTCGCTTCGAAATCCAGATCACTCCACCGGTAAGACTGGCGCGCCCACATAATGGATTTGCCGCCGACTTGCCGCCCGCGAATCCAAGCAAACGGCTTGTCCGGATCGGTCGTGTACGGGTGCTCCGCGTCTTTCACAAAAAACTTGCTGGCCCATTCGTCGCATGCGTAGCAAGTTCGCTGGATTGGCTGATCCTTCAACGTCTCCTGCCGGTCGTTCATCCCGCGAAATTTCATCTCGTTGATCGGAACGTGCTCGACGTAATCGCGGTCCGGCTCAATCGGCCGGCCCGCTTCGAGGACCAGAACCTTCAGCCCCTTCTCCGTCAGCTCTTTTGCCGCCCAGCCCCCGGTCATTCCGGAACCAATGATGATCGCGTCGTACGTGTCGGGCCTCTTCACGCTCCTCATTGCTTCACCTCGGGCTCCGCAGGCACACAACCGTGCAGCGCTCCGGGTATGATCTCTACTTTCAGCTCCTGCTCCTGCCCGATCGGGGATGTGTAGTAACCAACCAGCGTGAGCCGCCGCATCTGCGCGAAGAATGGGTGCAGCAGACTCACTTCCCACGAGCGGATCTGCTCGGGTAACTTTTCGTTGCGCGAAGCCGCCAGCTCTTCATCGAATGCCTGCACGATCGCGGCCTGCTCTTTCGCGGAAGCGGCGGCAAACCCGTGGCCAAAGACCGCATTCGTTTTGCGGTCAGCCTCCGCAAGCCCCTCGAGAAAAATCTTCCTTTCCTCTTCTGTTGCCCATTCCGTCAAAATCAGGTCGATGAATTCGTTCACTTTCGCGGCTTTGGCGCCGGGGGTAGCGGTTGCGGGTATCATCACGTCGCTCATCGCCACCACGATTTCATTTTGCGCAGGCGACAGCGTGCGCAGGGTGCCGGCCTGGTTCGCCGCAATCTGCGCCTGCAGCGTTGCCGTAAACAGATCCGACGACAACACGGAAAAAACACTCGCCGCTCCCATCAGACGCAGCGCTTCACGACGTTCCATGATCCCTCCCCAGGTTCGGCCCACAATGGCTCGTTGAAAGTTACGCCTGTATCCACGCCGCCGCAACCTGCATTATGCGACTACCGCCCAGGACAGCAAATCTTACTCGCGTCCAAAAGTGCGCAAAAACAAGTTTTGTGTGAATGCAACAGGAACAAATTCAGAGAAAAGCGAGGAAGCAGGAGACGCAAGCATCCTTATGGCAGCGCAAAGTCAGCCCAAGTCCTTCTCCTTACGCTCACCAACCAGGCTGGAAAGGTCTTCGGTCGTGATCTGAAGGTACTCAATCATCTTTTCTACGCAGCAGCACATGTGCGTAGGCCGGCGCTTTGCCGGCATCTTCATGCTTGCAGTAGGCGTACACATCCACTCCCTTGCGAAGCCATTCTTCAAAACGCTTGCTCCAAGCCTCCAATTGCTTTGCAGTGTAGTCTTCACGCCGCAGGCGCACATAAGTAAAATCGGCTGTAAGGACTTCCAGAGGCGTTTCCTTTTCCGTCTCGGCCAAGCAAAGCGCCGTTCCGTGCCGGCGAAGGACGGCGTAAGTTTCCTCGGTGTACCACGATGGGTGACGCACTTCAAAAGCGAACGCAAAGGCCGGCGGACGAAGTGCGAGAAAATCTTCAAGCAGCGGCTGATCAAATTTGAAATTGGGTGGAAGCTGCACAAGGACGGGGCCGAGGTGGTCGCCATCGTTCAAAACGCTGGCCACCTCCAGGAAACGCTTCAACGTCTCTTCGCAGCCGCGCAGCCTCTTGATGTGGGTGATCTGCTGGTTGGCCTTCAGAGCAAACTTAAATCCTTCAGGAACGCTCTTCGCCCACTGCAGGAGTAGATTTTCCGTCGGCATGCGGTAGAAAGAGTGGTTGATCTCGACCGTCTTGAACTGCCCGGCATAGTAGCTCAGCATTTCGCGGTCCGGCAGCTTCTCCGGATAAAAATTCCCTTTCCACTCCTTATAGGAGTATCCAGAAGTGCCTACAGAAAGTTGACCCTTGCGAGGAATAGCGAACCTCCCTCGTTTTGGCATTTAATCACAGCTGCGATACGGGGAAAAGGCAATGCCAATGAATGATCAGAACGGTTTTTTTCCCCGTGGCGGTATGCGGCGACTCAAAGCTTCAATGGCTCCCTCCAACCTTTGGCGCTGCTTCCAGAAATCACGCCACAGATCACCTTTCTCTTTTAGTCGCGCAAAAATCGTTTTTATGTTCAGATTCGCCGGCTGCAGGCTGGGCCGCAGTTCACCGGGCAAAATGGGAGTGGAAACCGGCGCTTCGGGGAATGCCCGCACGGAATATGCGGCAGCCAGCGGACGCCCGTGAGCATTTTGCTGCACGTCGATCAACACGCGGCCCGCCGGACGCTTGGCAACGATCCTCTCGTGGGTAATCAGATTCGAGTGCTCAGTAGTCACCATCCGTGCGATGATCTCGCCGAAGGTGCGCAGCTGCTCGTAAGTGTAGACAGGCTCGACAGGTATATAGATGTGGATCCCCGTAGCGCCCGAAGTCTTCAAGAAGCTTGCCAACTGTAGCTCTTCCAACCTTTCATGGAGCGCTCGAGCGATGGTGACGACGACAGAGAATTCCGTCCCATCCGATGGATCCAAATCGAAGAAAAAGTAGTCAGGATGTTCAATGTCGGCAAGGCGATTGGACCACGGGTTATGGTCGATGCAACCAAGGCCAGTCAAAAAGAGAAGAGAAGCGCGATCACTGGCGGTCGCGTAATGAATTACCTCACCGCGATGTTCGGAATCCACCGCAACCGTCTTGAACCACTCCGGCAAACCTTCGCGCACGTCCTTCTGAAAAAAGGCTTGCCCCCTGATTCCGTCGGGATAACGTCGCAAAACCAGAGCCCGATCGCGGAGAAATGGCAAGATGAAGTCGGCCATGCGGTAGTAGTACGCCAGGAGGTTGCGTTTGCTGTGGCCCGACTCTGGAAAATAAACTTTGTTCAGATTGCTCAGCCGCAGGCGTTTGCCGTCCAGTTCGACGGTGACGGTTTCCGAGCGCCCCTTGAACAACTCGTTTTCGACCTCGGCTTTTGTGCTGAGCACGCGGCCGACAATCTCGGGCGCGCGAACTACGGCAGGGGCGGCGGGTGAATCAACAGGGGCAACCTCGCTTTCCCATTGGCAATCCGTGGGACGCGCGTCCTCACGAAGGGCCAGGAAAACGGGGTGACGCAGCGCGTTCTCCTGTGTCCATCCACTGAACTTGACACGCGCCACCAGAACAGGAGAGACCCAGGACGGCTTCTCATTGGTTTCGGGCACGGTGTCGAACGGCGAAGCCGGAGCAGCGAGTTCTTTCAGCTTGCTGCTCAATTCCGAAAGCTTTTTCGCGTCGAATCCACTGCCAACATGTCCGATGAATCGAAGTCTTTTGCCTTGATACAAGCCCAGCAGCAACGAGCCAAAGGGAAGAGCGGAGGTGCGAGCTTCGGTCCAGCCACCGACGACCGCGTCAACGGTCTTGGTAATCTTCAGCTTCACCCAGTATGGGCTTCGATCGGAAACGTAAGGGCTGTCGGCTCGCTTGGCGACGATCCCCTCCAAACCATTTTGTTCCGCCAGCGCGAACAACTCTTTTCCGTGTTCCAACTGATGGTCCGCGTAACGAAATCGCTCGGAAGTATAAAGCAAACGTTCCAGGAGCTGCTTGCGTTCCAGAAGCGGGGCTCCGCGAAGGTCGTATCCGTCGCAGTGGAGAAGATCGAAAGCGAAGTAAACGACCCGCATTTGCGTGACAAGGCTCTCGCTTGGCGCTCGCACGTGCATGCGTTCCTGCAATCGTTCGAAGCTGCTGTGACCTTGGGCATCCAGGGCCACGATCTCTCCGTCAAGAATTGCCTGCCGAGCGGCCAAGGCATCGGGAAGAGAGGCCAGCTCGGGATAGCGTTTGGTGATGTCAATACCGTTACGCGAACGCAGCGCCAGGACGCCATTCTCGATTCGAGCTAGCGCGCGGACGCCGTCCCATTTGATCTCAAAGAGCCAGTTGGGGTCGGAAAAGGGTTGGTCGGCAAGCGTCGCGAGCATGGGTTCCACGCGAGGCGGCATTGCGCCCTTGCGAGCACCTTGCAACTCAGCCGGCTGAATTGGAATTGCCCGGCGTTTAGGAGGCAGCTCCTCCTTAATCTCTTCCAGCGTGCGTCCCGTAAGAGCGGAACCGTCGTGCTCGTCGATGTTCCAGGAGGAATCTTCGGCGGCGTCCTTATGCTTGATCATCAACCATTCGTTGCCTTTTTCACTCTGCTTCAGTTTCACCAGGACAAAACTGCCCCGCAATTTCTCCCCGTTCAAGCCGAACTTGATTTCTCCCTTTTCCAATTGCTTCAGCGCGCCGAGATTGCCCTCGACATGAAAAGTCCCGCGGTCCCAAATCATCACCGTTCCCGCCCCATAATTGCCTTCGGGAATTTTCCCTTCGAAGTTGGCGTAGTCCAGCGGATGATCCTCCGTTTGTACCGCCAGCCGCTTGTCGGCGTGGCTCTGGGAAGGTCCCTTGGGCACGGCCCATGATTTCAGCGTCCCATCGATCGCCAGCCGGAAATCGTAGTGCAGCCGTGTCGCCCGGTGCTTTTGAACCACAAATGTGTCGCCGTGTTCGGCCCCGGGACGAACTTCCAACTGCGGCAGTTTCGGCTTTGGCAGACGCGTGCGCCTGCCCGCCGTGGCGGGTTTAGCAACTGGGGAGGGCTGGTCCTCGACCTCACCGGCCACGGGTTGGGGTTCACCCGAAGGCTCGGGTGTCCGGTCGAAGCGGCGCTTCCGCCGGTATTCTTCCAGTTTGGCCATGGACGCATTCTATCGCAGACTTTTTGCAGGCCGGCAGGCTGACCTTTCAATTGCTGTTTTTTCGATGGTCGCGGCGTTCTCGTTGGCGGAACTAGCTTTGTGTACACAGAACAGAGTTTTGTGTACATGTTTCGTGGTACACTTGGAAAGGAGGAGAGTCGAATGGCGACCGGCAGAACTCGGTCACACAAGCACTTCCGACTGGATCCTGTGAAAATCAAGCGCGCCCAGAGGGTGTTGCGCGCAAGTACGGAAACCGAAGCTATCGAGCGCGCTTTGGACCTTGTAATTTCCGAGCACGAGAGGAACCGCTTGACGGCCGAAGCCAACGAGCGCTTCATGACCAGCGGAGTTGACATCAAGGATGTATACGGCGCTTTGGAGGAATAGGTGCCGCCGGTCCTCTTTGATTCATCGATCTACATCACCGCTTTGCGGACGAAAGACGATGTAACCTCGAGTCTCAGACGGATTGCTGGCAGCGAACCGCTGTGGCTGAGTGCGGTCGTGCTCGAGGAATTATACGCCGGGGTGACCGCTCGCGACCGCCATGTTGTGGAGCGGTTGGAGCGTGATTTTGATAAAGCCGGACGGATATTAGTCCCCAATCTTGCGGACTGGACTCACGCCGGGAAAGTGCTCGCTCGTCTTGCTATAAAGTACGACTACGAGCAAATAGGAAAGGGACGACTGACCAACGACGCGCTGATTGCGATGAGCGCAGGTCGGATGGGGATAACCGTGGTAACCGCCAATTCGCGTGACTTTAGCAAGCTTGCTGAATTCCGGCCCTTCCGGTGGCGAATCGAGCTTCTAGGAACCGGCTGAGAGTCAGTTCCTACTTTGTAAAATGAGCATCAGCGGGAATGGATACATCTTGCTTCTTATCTGATAGGCGTCTAACCTAACAGGACTCGGGCCCAATCCCTTGTCTTGGCAAAGGAGAGCTCACATGGCCACGACTGTCTGGAAAGGCCACCTCACATTTGGCTTGATTTCGATGCCGGTGCGCATGTTTGCCGCGGCCCGCGGTGAGCGAATCAGTTTCAACCAACTCCACAAGGAATGCCATTCACGGCTCAAGCAACCCCTGTTTTGTCCGGTCTGCAACCGGAACGTGGAGCGGTCCGAGATAGTAAAGGGCTACGAGTACGAAAAGGATCAATACGTTCTCTTCAGCGAAGAAGAGCTCGACAAGATCGAGCCTGCCTCCGCCCGCGTTATGGAAATTCTGGAGTTCGTGAAGCTGAGCGAGATGGATCCACTTTACTTCGATTCATCGTATTACGTCAGTCCGGAAGACGCCGGGGTAAAAGCCTACCAGTTGCTCATGAAGGCCATGGAAGAGTCTGGTTACGCAGCCATCGCCAAGCTCACCATGCACCAGCGGGAGCACATCGTGATTGTGCGGCCCGGCACAAGAGGAATGACACTGCACACAATGTTCTATTCGAACGAGATTCGCGCCGCGGAGTCTGTTCCGACCGACAAGATCGAAATAAAGGACCAGGAAAAGAAGCTCGCGCAACAACTGATCGAAAGCCTGGCCGCTCCTTTCGAGCCGCAGAAATACCGCGACGAATACCAGGAAAATCTGAAAGCGATGATCTCCGCCAAGCTCCAGGGTCAGCAGGTCACCGAAGTCGCCCAGCCGCATCTGGCCCCGGTCATTGATTTGATGGAAGCTCTCAAGAAGAGCCTCGCGGAGAAGAAAGCCCCGGCTTCAGCGCCCGCCCTGACTTCGGCGGAAGCGGTGTCTGCGCCTGCAGGCAAAAAGCCTCCCTCTCGCGCCGTGCGGCCTATCTCCGTTCAGCAAAAGAGGGCAGGAAAGAAAGTAGCCGGCTAGTTCCGCAATGGGTGCGACCGATCGATTCAGCCCGGAAAACGTCCAGCGCATCCTTGGTCTGACCGCGAAGCAGTTGGACTACTGGGACCGCTTGCGCCTCGTCTCTCCTCGAAAAGAACAAGAAACCCGCTTCTACGATTTCCGTGACCTGATTGGCCTGCGCACGGTAAAGCAATTGGTTGAAGAAGGTGTGCCTGCGAATCGCTTACGACGAGCCCTGGCCGCGCTTCGGGAGAAGCTCGTTCAGGTCCAAGCGCCGCTTACGGAGCTTCGCATACTTTCTGACGGAAAAGATGTCCTCGTGGAACGCCACGGGACCCGGCTGGAACCCCTGTCTGGCCAGTTTGTACTGAATTTCGAAACGCGCGAGCTTGAAGAAAAGGTGCGCGTCATCGCCGAGCGGAATGCCGACGATTGGCTGTCTTTGGCGCTGGAGTACGAAGCCGACAAAAAGACAAAGGCCGAAGCAATGGATGCCTATGAGCGCGCGTTGCGCCTTGATCCCGCAAAGGTCGAAGCGCTGCTCAATTGCGGAACATTGCACTACGAAGACGGGAACTTCGAAAAAGCCTCCGAGTATTTCGTCCGTGCGATTTCCGCGCAGCCCGACAATGCCCTGGCCCACTTTAATCTGGGAAGCGTTTTGGAGGAAGTGGGAAACGTCCAGGCGGCTCGCAAACACCTCCGGCAGGCCGTTCGACTCGATCCGGACTATCCCGATGCACAGTACAATCTTGCCTACGTCTGCGAAAAACTGGGAGCATTTGCCGAAGCGCGGGAGCACTGGCAAGCATACCTGAAACTGGACCCCGTTGGTCCTTGGAGCAACTACGCCCGGCAGAGGCTTTCTTCCTCCGTGCAAGCAAAATCGGCCGGCAACGTCTGATTTGGGTAACAGTTAAAGTTGGCTTGTTTGGTGAGGGTGCGAAACGCCTCTGTGTCCTGGACCTTCCCCAAAAGTCTGTTCAGTAACCTTCCGACTCCATTCCGGCGTAGAGAGGTCCGCCGGGGATACGTCGGACAGTGAGGCCGATTTCGACTGGGCCGACAAAACCAAACCACTCTTGTGCGCTCGTTCCATCGGGAGCGACGCGGCGCATCTTTGTGCGGACAGGACCTTTCTGGTCAAGCTATGGGGTTGTCTTGCTGTCGCTGAGGCCGAGATCGCGATCATTCAGGCTTGCTGGGTTGGGCGCTTCGCCCTGACCTTATTTTCCCCTTGCATCTGGTCGAAGAGAACTCGTCAATTCCTCAATGGCAAGGAATTGATCGGCCTTCGTCCCGCGTAAGAACTGGCGAACACCGGATGGCCACTTGATTTCGATATCCGCGGTTTCGGCAGAACCCAGGCCGAAATGGAGGCGTTTGTCGTTTGAAGACAGGTAACTTCCGGCAGCGGTGGCGAAACGAACCTGGCCGTTTACCTGGACACGGGCCCCGAAACCGTCGCGATTGCTGCGCTTGCCGCGCAGGGTGATGGTCAGCCAGTGTGAATTGCCTCCACGGTTCATAAATATTTGCGGGTGATCGCCGAGAGACGTGGTGACGGCGTCGACCCGGCCGTCATTGTTCAGATCGCCGAACGCGGCGCCACGTCCCGCGACAGGCACATCCGAGCCGACATCTGCCTTCTCAAAATGTCCGTTGTGATTCATCGCCAGCAGTGGGGGGTCCTTGTAACGCAGCGAACTGTCGTACTTCTCCACATTGTCGAAGACGTGGCCCTGAACGATGAATGCATCCTTCCATCCATCGTTATCAAAATCCTCCAGACCCACTCCCCATCCGGAAGATTTTCCGGAAACCGCGCCGAAGCCGCTTTCCAGTTCCTGAGCGCTGAACAAACCGTGGCCGTCGTTATGGAAGGCTACGTAGGGTTGGTGTGGGAGTTGCGTGACGAGAAGGTCGGGAAGGCCATCGTTGTCGTAATCCTGAAACACAACGCCCATGCCAGAAAGCATTTTACCGTCGCTTGTCAACGCCGCGCCCGAATCGAGGGCGCATTCCGTGAAGGTGCCGTTGCCGTTGTTGTGAAAGAGAAATTGATTCGTGACGTCGCTGGCCACAAAAATATCCGTAAAACCATCGCCGTCGTAATCGGCGAACGCCACTCCCAGGCTGTGGCCTTTTCTCGCCGCGATGCCAGAGGCTACGCTGACGTCTTCAAATGTGCCGTCTCCGCGATTGTGATACAGGATGTTTGAGATAGCGGGAAATTCGGTGGGCGGGCAGTACATGGCATTTTCGTTGCCGCAGGTTTTGCTGTTCGCGATCGTCCAATCGAGATAGCGGGTTACAAACAGGTCGAGGTGGCCGTCATTGTCGTAGTCGAAGAATCCGGCGGAGGCGGACCAGCCGCCCGCCGCTACACCAGCCTTCGCCGTAACGTCTGTAAAGGTGCCGTCTCCGTTGTTGTGATAGAGAATGTTTTTGCCGAAGTTGGTGACGTAAATATCGGGATAGCCATCGTTGTCATAGTCACCGACGGCGACGCCCATTCCATAGTTGCCGTCGTCCACATTTGCTAATCCGGCCTGCTGGGTGACATCGGTGAAGCTGCCGTCCTTGTTCTGGCGATACAAACGGTTCCAGTAGGAGGGTTCATGCCGGTCGAAGTTAGGAAGCCTGGGCAGAGGATCACGGACATGACCCGCGTTCACCAGAAAAATGTCCAGCAGGCCGTCGTTGTTGTAATCCAGTAGAGCGACTCCGCCCGGCATGGTTTCGATCAGGTATTTTCTGGAAGTCGGAGAGTTGCGAAGGACAAAATCAATGCCTTTGGGGCTGCTCACCTCGAAGCGGGGAGCAGGGCCGGGAGACTGCGTTTGCCCAAGCAGGCTGAGAGTGCATAGTAACGCCAGTACACTGGCTTTGGTGAGCCACGCGAAATCCAATTCGAGTCTCTCTTTGAAGTTCACTGAGTCAGACTGCGCGAAATCCATTTCCAGCGCAAGGGAAGAGGAGCCAGGCCGCGTTCAATTGACGCGCAGAATTTCGAGGTTGCTGCCTTGTGGATCGTCATTCAGCTCCAATGTGAGCACGTGCCGGACCGGATCGACAGAATCATCCAAGGCCCCCGGCTTCTGCTTTAGCGTGACGCGGGCCGCGGAGCTCTGCCAATCGTAGACTTCCAGATGAATGGTTTTCCACCAGGGAAGATAGCTGCCTTTTCGCGCGCCAACGTGCAGCTCAACTCCTGAGGAGGTAACGGCGCAGGAAAAATCGACGCGCAGGAATTCGCCCCGCGTATAGGCGAGGGTTTTGCCGTCGTCGAGATACACCGACCCGTGGCAGTCTTTCCCCGGATATACACGCAGGGTCAGCGGGCCCTGGGGTTTCTCGTCCGTGCTCTGAATTAGCGGCTCTAAAGGAATGATCGAACCTTCCCGCACATAGACAGGAAGGACCTCCAGCTTCGGCTGAATTCGCAGTTCTGCCCCGTTTGCGCCGTCCGGCGTTGTCGTTTGTTGAATTTTGTCGCCTGTCCAGTAGTCGTACCACACACCAGGTGGGAGTTTGAGCAAATAGGCTTCCGGCTGCTCGGGAAACGGCGGCGGAGCAACAAGCAGGTCGGGGCCAAACATGAATTCGTTGCCCGCTTTGAGATCCAATGGCTGTAAATCCTTTGTGGCGCGAGGGAATTCGAGGAACAGCGGCCGAACAACGGGCAGTCCCGTGCGCGAAAGTTCTTCCACCAGCGTGTAGAGATACGGCATCAAACGGTACCGCTCTTCGATGTAGCGGCGACGGATGGCTTCCTGCTCCGGACCGTGCACCCAGACTTCTTTATCGCCGGAGCCCTTGTTGGTGTGGTTCCGGTCGATGGGTTGGAATGTGGCGAGTTCTGTCCAGCGCGTAAGCAAGGCTGGCCCGGGCGTTCCAATGAATCCACCGACGTCGGCGCCGCTCATCCCGAAGCCGCTTAACCCCAGATTCAAAAGCATCGGCGTAGTTAAACGCAGATGGTCCCACGAAGCGGTATTGTCGCCGGTCCACGTGGCCGCGTAACGCTGGCCGCCGGCATATGTGGCCCGGGTTAGTACGAATGGGCGCACGTCGGGCTCAAGCTTCCTCAGTCCTTCGTACGTGGCGCGGGAATTCTCCATTCCGTAGACATTGTGAATTTCCAAGTGGTTTGTGGTGCGGGGGCGGAAGCCAGGTTCTTCGATGCGATGCTGGACGTTGTCCGGCATCGTCAGATTGTCAGTAAGAAAAACACTGGGCTCATTCATATCGTTCCAAAATCCGGCGAGACCTTCGGACAAGAATGGCTGGTAGAGCGAACCCCACCAGTCCCTGGTCTTTTTCTGCGTGAACTCCGGGAAAACCGAAGGACCCGGCCAAACCGAGCCGACATACACCGAGCCGTCGGGATTCTTCACGAAACTGTCCGCGGCGAGCCCCGAGTCGTACGGCGCATAACCAGCGCCGGGAACGCGCGCGATGTGCAGGTCCGTGATCGCGACAACGTGGAAATCCTCGCGCTTCAGGTCGGAAAGCATCTGCTCAAAATGCGGGAAGTGTTCTGTGTCCACAGTGAAAGGGCGATGCTCTTTCTGGAAATCGATGTCGAGATAGAGCACGTCGGAGGGAATGTTGTCGGCTCGCAGGCGAGATGCGACTTCGCGAACCCGGGCTTCCGTTTCGTAGCTAAAGCGCGATTGCTGAAAGCCGAGTGACCACATCGGAGGAAGCGGCGGAACACCCGTGAGCCAAGCGTAGGTTTCGACGACCTGCTTCGGATCGGGTCCATAGAAAACGTAATAGTCGATGGGGCCGCCTTCGGCGCCAAACGAATAGGTGTTTCGCTCGCTTTTGCCGAAATCGAAATTGGAAGACCAGGTATTGTCGAGCAGAAAGCCCATGGAACTCCCGGCGCGCATGGTCATGAAAAAAGGAATGCTCTTGTAAATCGGGTCGGTCGATTCTTGAAAGCAAAATGCGTCCGTGTTCCAGAGGCGAAAGGACTGTCCGCGGCGATCGAGAGGTCCAACTTTGTCCCCGAGGCCGAAATAATGCTCATCGGGCGGCATTTTCTTGAATACGCGAAAAGAGTCCGCGTGAAATTCCACGGGCCATCCATCCGCCTCTTCCTGAAGCACATTGCCTTGCAAATCGGTTATGGAGAGCCGGAGTGTGGCGCGCTCGATTCGGACGCAAAGAGCTTTCGTGCGAAAGCCGGCGGTGCCAGGGGTCGCGTCCGGGGTGACATCAACATGCTGCTGGCGTATCTCTGTCGGAACCGCCCAGGATGCATCTTCGGGCAACTCACCCTTCGGTGCGAGACGAACGCGCACGACATTCTCGCGAAGGGCAACAACCTGAAGAAGCATACCGGAGTGGCGGAGTTCTACTCCATTCGAAAGGGTTTTGCTGGAATCTGGCTCCTGCGGTTTACCGGCAATCTGCCCGGTCTTAGGCTTTTGCTGGCGTAACGCAACGCCTGCTGGATTTGCATGAAAGCTGAAACCTGCAGCAACCAGAACGAGCCCGGTGCGTTGCCACATTCCCCTAGCCGATTTCGGAATCTTCATTCGTCCGTCCTGGCAGGCCGCGAAGGCTCAAGCCGTTCCTGATGCCCCATCGCGCGACAGAGCCGAGGGGAAAGCAGTTCCCTTCTTTGCAGACAATGATCGTCAAACTCACTTAATCTTTCACCGGGATGATTCCTTCGCTGGTCGGAAGCTCCAGTTCACGAAAGTTCGCGGGATGGCGGACGGGCCGGGAGTCGTTCCTCGACTTCGAATTTCTTCTCCCGGCCTCACCCGCGCTCTCCCAGGGGGTGGAGGGCATTCCTTCGTTAGTGCCGGACCTAAAAGTAGAATTTCCCTGCGAATTGCAAGCTTCGCGCCGGGTAGGCCGCGTTGATGACCCCGAAGCTCGTGTCGCCCAGGTTGGAGTCTGGCACGAAGAAGTTCGGATGGTTGAAAGCGTTGAAGAGTTCGAAACGGAACTGGAAACGCTTGGTCTCGGTGATATTCCACCATTTTTGTAATCCCATGTCCCAATTCACGAAGCCCGGCGCGCGCAGATTCGACAGGAACCTTGCGGAGTCTCCAAAGGTGAATGCGGCAGGTTGCGAGAACGCCGCGGGATTGATCCAGTCGTTGATGTTTTGGTTTTGCGGCACCGGACTGACTCCCGGGACGATGTTCGGACGCTGGTTGAATCCGAATCCACCCGTGTTGTTCTGTGCCGGGTTGATTGAGATGGGCAAGCCGGTGTGCGCCGTCAGGATGCCGCTCCACTGCCAACCTCCCAAAACCGCGTTCATTGCGTGGTTCCACTCGGCGCCGAACTGCTTGCCTTTTCCAAAGGGCAATTCGTAGTTATGGCTGATGACGAGGCTATGTGTCAGGTCGCTCGCGTCGACAGAACGCTCCGCAGCCAGGTTGTAGGAATTCCGGACGGAACTCCCGCTACCCGGGAAGGCCCACCCAGAAGCTCCCTGGACGTTGTCCATGAATTTTGAGTAGGTGTAGGAAACGTTGAGATCCAGGCCAGAGTGCCAACGATGGGTGAAGGTAGCCTGCAACGCGTTATAAGTCGACGAACCGACAGCAGGCGGCGCCTCGGTGACGCTGCAGTATTCCGGGAACGGCCGCAACAGTTGCCCTTCCTGGATCGTCGGATTGTTGAGACCGCATCCACTCGCAGTGATATGACCGAAGAAGGGGTTGGGCACCATCTGGTTAAGCTGATTCCCCATCGCCAAATCTGCGGTCGGGAGCTCGTTCCACTCCAGGTATTGCGAGAGCACGTGTACGCCGTGATTTCCGACATAGCTGATATCCAGCAAGTCGTTGTTAGTGAAGCTGTACTGTACTCCGAGCATCCACTGCTGCACGTAAGGAGAATGCCGGACATTGTCAACGACAGGGTTGAGTCCGAAACCGACGTCCGTCAATCCACCAAGAGAATTGCCAGTGGAAGGCACTTGGCCGTTTGGAAATGCGCTGGGCAATCCCAAAGTTGCATTTCCACTCAGAGTCGAAGAGGGATTTAGGCCGCTATTAAGACTCGTCACCCAAGGTGTGCCTTGCGAATAGCCAATGTTGGGTCCATTGCCGTAGTAGTTGGGCACAAAGAAGACGCCATAACCTCCGCGCAGGACAATTTTGTCGCGCAATTGATAGGCAGCACCGATGCGTGGGGCAAAATTGGTGTGGGAAGTATCGTACAGGCCGCGATTGCTGCTCGAGTTGAAGACCAACTCACCTGGGACATTAAAACCAACAGCAGCGCTGATGGGGTTCGACGCGGTGAAGTCAAAAAACTGCTGGGCGTTGTGCCTTTCGCTCGGGGCGGTCTGGATTTCGTATCGCAGGCCAAGAGTCACTGTGAGCTTGCTAGTCGCTTTCCAGCCGTCCTGCACATACCAGCCGAGGAGGTGCTTATCCGTGGCCGGAAACTTGTTGAAACCTGTCTGATCCGTCCCACTCCCCACTCCGAGCAGGAACGACGCAAATCCGTTGCCAGTCCCTGCCGTTGCCTGTTGCGGATCGGGCCCAGCCGTGGAGGTAGTTTGAAACTGAAGAGTGGTGTTGGCGTAGTGGCCGCCATCAATGCGCGCCCACACGTCCATAAAACCAAATGCCAGGGTGTGCTTGCCCTTGATTTTAGTGAAATCGACCGAGCTGGTCCAAATCGTTTGCGGCACGATGTAATTATCCAGACCGGCCTGCGCGCCGAGGGCGGAGTAACTCTGCGGTTGAATCTCCGGGAACGAGGGGGCAATTCCGTCGATGAAGGATGGCAACCCCAGCGCCGAGGACTTGTACCCAAAGCTTTGTGTTGTGGACTGCTCGACGTGGCGGTTCACGCCAAAATTCAAGCTCATGTCAAAGGTCGGATCGAATACGTGGTTGTAACCCGCGTTGATGCTATAGCGGTTGTTGGGAGCGGTTACCCCCGGACCGCCAGGATCGGAAGCTCCATAGTAGGTGGGGAAATTTACCTTCGATTCGTATTTCTGCGACCAACGGGCGTTGAACCGGTCGTTATCTGTGAAATTGTGGTCGATCCGGACGGAATACTCATCGGAGTGCGCAGAGGCAGAGGCAGCCCCTGTAAAGTTGTTGATGAGGACGTTGGGATTTGTGGGGCTTGGCCAATATGTCCCCGTCGCTATGCTTTTGGCAATCGTGTCCATCAGACCTGAGGGGATTATGTTGCCAGGGAAGGCATCCCGAATGTACCCCGTCTGCGTAGCTGTCAAGCCGGTGCTCGGATCGACCTGCCCTGCCGTGATCTGGCGGGTGCTGAACGGATTATAAATTGCCCCGTTCAGAATTGGTCTGCCCAAGGCATCAACCTGTCCAGTCGGGGCGCCTAGCAGCGCTGAGAAGTTTCCGGTCCTTTCGTCTCCCGTAGGCATGGTGCCGACGAAAGTTGCGGGTGTCGCCTGCCGCCGTCCTTCGTAGTAACCAAAGAAGAAGGTCTTGTTTTTGCGGATAGGGCCGCCAAACGTGCCGCCAAATTGATTGCGGGTGAATTGGGGTTGCGCGCCAGGGTTGAAGAAGTATCTCGCTTCCACGCTGCTGTTGCGGTAGAACTCGAAAGCGTCACCGTGGAACCCGTTGGAACCCGACTTGGTGACGACGTTGATCACGTTGCCGCTGCTCCAACCATACTGCGACGTAAAGGCATTGGTCTGAATCTTGAACTCCTGCACTGCGTCCGTAGAAGGGACGTAGATCACTCCGCCCCAATCGAGACGCGTGTCGTAGGTTCCATCCAGCAGGTACGCAGCGGTGTTGAAGAAAGTGCCGCCGAAGTTCAGGAACGAAACATCCTGGTCGGCGCTTCCGGAAATACTCGGTGATCCCACAATCTGGTCTTCCGCCGCGTTACTGACCGAAGAGCTCAGCGTGGCCAAGCCGATGACGCTTCGAAAGTTCAACGGGAGCTCCACCACCTGTCTGGCGGAGATATCCGAGGAAATATTCGCGTTTTCCGCGTTCAGAAGGGGCGCCTGTGAAGTTACTTCGATAGTTTCGCTGATGGCCCCGACGCTCAAACCGACCTTTTGTTCGGCGTTCTGCCCGGGTATTAACTCGATTCCGTCTTGCCTGTAGTGCTTAAATCCGGCTGCCTCCACCTGCAGCCTGTAGGTCGCGGGCGGGAGGAGCGTGAAAGAGAAGAGTCCGTTGTCCGTGGTCACGTAGACGCGAGAAATCCCACGTTCGGGACTCACCAGAGTGATCTTTGCCCCGCTAACTGTCTGGCCCGACCGATCAAGGACAGTTCCGCTGAGTGTCGCTGTAATTGCCTGGGACTGACCGTAACCCTGCCCGGCGGTCAAAATCAGAGCCGCCAGAACGCCTGCTAAGATTTTTAGCTTCCACGACCATGCTTTGCCTGACATTAGGAAATTCCTCCTGGACATGCTGGCTGGTGCCAGCCTGCCACCCCGAACTCCACTTTCACTCTGCTGGTTCGCGCCGCCCGGTGCAGGCATCCGAACTGCCTGGGCTTTTCTCCGAAGTAACACGACCCAATCCAAAAGACTGGTGCAACTTATAGAAAACTCCGCTTGAAGCTGGCAATGCTTTGCTGGTAAAGGAATCGGGTTAAAAAAGATAAGACCCTTAATCATCCACTAAGTCAATGTTTATCAGAAACTTAGGAGAACGTTAAGAGACCGTTAAGAGCCCTTGCCTTCTCATTTTACGTTGCGGCAGCACTCAAACCGCTGTAGCATCTTGGGAAATTGCTTTTCTCATAGCCGAAATTGGTTGGTTTGGTGCTCGCCCGGGTGGTTGGGCGACAATCTATACCCAAGTTGGGGTGTTAGGGGAACCTTGCTAGTAGAGCAAGTAGCGGAAAGCTGGACACCTTCCAGCGAACTCGAAAAGGGTGCCGTTCATCAGCAACTCGAAAAGCTGCTCGCTACACCTCTATTCAATTCCAGCAAACGCTATCCGAGCTTCCTGAAATATGTGGTCGCGCACTCGCTGGCCGGCCAAACGGATCAACTCAAAGAACGAATCCTCGGCGTCGAGATTTTTGGCCGTTCCGCCGACTACGACACCAACACCGACCCGATCGTGCGCGTTACGGCCGCGGAAATTCGCAAGCGTATCGAACAGTATTATCAAGATCCCAAACACAGCCAGGAAATTCGGCTGTACCTGCCGGCTGGTTCCTATGCGCCGCAGTATTCCTGGCCCGGGCGTCCCGCGGGATTGTCGGCAAGTGCGACGGCCACGCTAATCCGTGCCGACGACGCCACTCTTATCCTTCCACCCGATGCGCAGTCCGCGATTCCTCGATCCGGTCGAGATATCCTCACAGCTGTGAAACCTGCGGTTGCGGTGCTACTGCTCCTGCTGGTGGGAGCTACGACAGCAATCTGGTTCGCGTCCCGGCCGCCGGCGTTGAAGCAGTTTTGGGAACCGTTCGTTAAATCTTCTGAGCCGGTGCTCTTTTGCATCGCCGACCAAAGTCAGTATTCGACGATTCGGCTGCGGGACGCCGCTGATCCTCAACGTGAAATTACGCTAAACGATAGCATGGTCACGATCATCATTGATGACGTGAGCCCGCTGGTAAATGTGGCGGGATTGTTGCGCACATACGGCAAAACCTATCGCGTGCAGGGGGAAGCCTCAACCAGCTTAACCGATCTGCGGCGAGGCCCATCGGTGTTCATCGGCGCCTTCGACAACGGCTGGACTCTGCGGCTCACTTCTCCCTTACGGTTCCACTTCGCGAACGACAGGGATATGACGCAATTCTGGATCGAGGACCGCGCCAATCCGGGCAATCGTGGGTGGATGTTGGATCGCACGGTGCAGCAGCAGACCGGCACTTATAAGGATTACGCCATCGTTGCGCGCGTGGTTGACCCGAATACGGATCAGTTCGTGGTGGTGGCGGCAGGAATTGGAAGGGGTGGGACGGTTGCCGCAGGCGAGTTTCTGGTTGACGCAAATCGCATGCAAGACATGCTCAGACAAGTGCCACAGAACTGGAAACAGAAAAACATGGAGATCGTTCTCGAGACGCAGGTGATTCAGGGCCGCTCAGGCCCGCCACGCATTACCGCTGTCCATGTCTGGTAGTCGGCCAAAAATCCATATTCACTGTCTCTAAGTTATTGAAAAGCGGCGGATGAGCCTGTAAGCCGGATTCTGTTCGGTGCACTGCTTTGCAGCAACGCGCCGCGACGATCATTCCTCTAGCCCCAGCCTCGCGGCTGGGATCCAGCAACCTACCCGAGGGTTCTCATTCCGACCGGCTTGCGCCAATCGGAACGGAGCGCGTTCCTTTGCAGAAACGCTGACTCAGCGGGCCGGGCCAGCCCTCCCCTCCTATTTGGTCTTGCACCACGCGGGGTTTGCCATGCCAGCGCCATTACTGACGCCGCGGTGGGCTCTTACCCCACCTTTTCACCCTTACCTGCGCGCGCGAACCATGAAGACATCCCGAAGGTTTTCCTCCGGGCTATCACCGGGTGTCGCACCGCCGGCGGTATATTCTCTGTGGCACTGTCCGTGAACCGTAGCACAGGCTTTAGCCTGTGATTTCTTCTCCGCGAGCACGCAGCTAAAATTCGTGCCGCCGAAGAGGCACAGACTGAAGTCTGTGCTACAGCTCCCCTGGCGTTACCAGGCGCGTTGCCCACACCACTTGCGCGGTTTCGGTGTCCGGACTTTCCTCCCGCCCAGTCCGCTTGCGCGAACCAGGCCAGCGATCATCCAGCTCACCCGCCAACTGAATTATATCAAATATGCCTGGGGGAAATTCCCCCGTTTCATCCGAGGAATACATTATTCCAACGAGCGATACATCACCAGGGCGTCCACAAATCCCAGCGCGGGATGCTCAAACGCAAGCGGTAGCCGCCCGACGATGTTGAAACCGAGGCTTGTCCACAATTTGATCGCGCGCTCGTTGGTGGTGACGACAAAGTTGAATTGCATCCCGCGGAAGCCGCGTTCCCTGGCTCTCTCCAGCGAGTGCAGGCACATCTGGCGGGCGATGCCGCGTCCTTGCGCGGCAGACGCGGTGACGTAGCCGCAATTGGCCACGTGCGCGCCTCCGCCCAGCTGGTTCGCTTTCAGGAAATAGGTCCCCAGCACCACGCCGTCTTCTTTCCACACGAAGGTCTCTTTATCCGCGGCAAACCAGTATTCGAGCGCCTGTTTCTTGCTCATGTCGCGCGGAAGGGTGTAGGTCTCCCCAAGCCGGATCATTGGCTCGAGAATCGCCCAAATTGCATCACGATCGCTATCCGTAGCGAGATGGATGGCCAAGCGACTGTCCTTATTTCAGGCCGATAAGCTTCTCAAACTCGGCTTCGGTCAGAATCGTCACGCCCAGCTCTTTGGCTTTGCCATATTTGGAGCCGGGGTCGGCGCCGACAACGACGTAGTCAGTTTTTTTGCTGACGGAGCCACTGAGCTTGCCGCCGTGCTGCAGGACCATTTCGCCGGCCTCTTCGCGGCTGCGCTGTTCGAGGGCGCCGGTGAAGACGAAGGATTTTCCGGCAAATTTCTGGCTCTTGATCTCGCGTTTCTCGGCCGTGGGGCGGACTCCCGCGGCGTGAAGCTTTTTGATCAGCTTGCGGTTGGCAGGCTCGCTGAAGAATTCCACGATGCTTTCGCTGACCTTCGGGCCGACTTCGGTGACTTTTTCCAGGTCTTCGGGCTTGGCTTCTTCCAGTTCTTCGAGCGAGCCGAAATTCTCGGCCAGCAACTGGCCGGTGCGTTCGCCGACAAAGCGCATGCCGAGGGCGTAGATCAGCCGCGAAAGCGGCTGCTTCTTGCTGGCAGCAATCTCATCGAGCAGGTTTTGCGCGGATTTTTCCGCCATGCGCTCCAGGTCCGCAACTTGGTCGAGTTTCAGCGAGTACAGATCGGCGACATCCTTGACCAGTCCCTTGTCCACCAACTGGTCCACAATTTTGTCGCCGAGGCCGTCAATGTCCATGGCATGGCGCCCGGCAAAATGCAGCAGCGACTCCTTGCGCTTCGCGGGGCAGGCGGCGTTCACGCAGCGATACGCGACTTCTCCCTCGGCTTTGTGGATCGCGCTGCCGCATTCCGGGCATTTCGTCGGCATGCGGAAGGCGCGGCGATTCTTCCCTTCCTTCACCACTTTCAGGACGTGCGGAATCACCTCGCCGGCGCGCTCGATCAACACCGTGTCGCCAATGTACAGGCCGAGGCGCTCGATTTCGTCCATGTTGTGCAGCGTGGAGCGGCTGACAGTAACGCCGCCGACCTGCACCGGCTCCAGCACCGCTACGGGGGTAAGCGTTCCCGTGCGGCCGACCTGCACGATGATGTCGTTCACCACGGTGGTTTCCTGGCGCGCGGGGTATTTGAAAGCGATGGCCCAGCGCGGCGCCTTTGCGGTGAAACCGAGTTCATTCTGCAGCGCGGTGGAATTGACCTTGATGACCACGCCATCAATTTCGTAAGCGAGTTTTTCGCGCTTGGCGTCCCAGGATTCGCAATACTTGATGACGGCGTCGATGCCGTCACAACACTTCCAGTCGTCGCTGGCGCGGAAATGCAGCTTCTTCAGCGCTTCCAGAGAGTCCGAGTGCTTCGCGAACGGCGCTTTGCCGTCCACGTAAAGGTAATACGCAAAAAAATCCAGTTTGCGTTGCGCGGTAATCGAGGGGTCCAGCACGCGGAGCGAACCGGCCGCGGAATTTCGCGCATTCACAAAAATCTTCCCGCCGGCCTCTTCTTGCTGACGATTCAAAGCCTCAAACGCCTTGCGCGTCATCAGAATTTCCCCGCGTACTTCGAAGCTTTTCGGCAGCTTCAGCTTCTTCACCGCGGCGTCGTCCATCCGCAAGGGGATGGAGCGAACCGTCTTCACGTTGGGCGTGACGTCTTCGCCGGTGGTGCCGTCGCCGCGGGTGACGCCGCGCGCCAGCACACCGCCTTCGTATTGCAGCGAAATGCTCAGCCCGTCGAACTTGTGCTCGGCGATGTACTCGATGTCTTCTCTGCCGCTGCCTTCACGGACCCGGCGATCCCAATCTTTCAGCGCGTCGTAGGAAAACGCGTTGTCTAGGCTGAGCATCGGGCGCGCGTGGCGTACGGTAGTGAATCCCTCGCGCGGCGTGCCACCAACGCGAACAGTCGGCGAATCGGGCGTGGCAAGGTCCGGATGCGCCGCTTCAATCTCTTTCAAGCGATTCATCAGCCGGTCGAACGCGGCATCCGAAATTTCCGGGGCATCCTCGACGTAATAGAGGTACTCGTGGCGGCGGATTTTCTCGCGGAGTTCTTCCGCCTCTTTTCGCAGCCCAGGGATCGATGTTTTCGCCATTTCCGCCCTTGCCATGGAAACCTCGCCGGAGTGGGGGTCGAGTCCTCGGTATTATATAGGTGCTTGAGGGCGTGTCTAAAGACCCCCACTACACGCGGACGGGACGCCCGGCTTTCCAAACGGTTTGTGAAATTTTGACTGTGCGGCAGATTGGCGGCTGCCGTGCACTGCGTTTCCAGATAGAATGGCTTGTTTGAAGATCATGCTGGCGGGACTGAAGCCCCGCGCCTACAGGTGCTCTGAACCATGGATATTCGATTTCAGAACGCGCTGCTGATTCATAACCCCAATGCGGGGAGCGGTGGAAACGCGCGGCGGCGCTTGATTGACGAGGCGCGCCAATTCCTTTCGGAGAATGGCATTCTGTCGGAGCTCGCGGAAACCACCGGACCCGGCCACGCAACGGAGATCGCGCAGAAGGCCACGCGCGACGGGCGCGAACTGGTGATCGCCTGCGGCGGCGATGGCACGTTGAATGAAGTGGTGAACGGCCTGGCCACGGCGCAGAATGGCCACCGCGTGCCGCTGGCGCTTTTGCCGGGAGGCACGGCGAATGTCCTGGCAAAAGAGCTGAACCTGCCGTGGGATATTCCGGGTGCGGCGAAACATCTTATAAATGCAGACGTGCGCGAAATTGCGCTGGGCCTGGCCAAACCGCTGGAGCAACCGGAGAAGGCCCGCTATTTCCTGAGCCTTTCGGGCTGCGGGCCTGACGGAATGATCGTTTACTCCGTGGATCTGGGACTGAAAGCGCGCGTGGGAATTCTGGCTTACTGGTGGCAAGGGGTACGCGAGGTGTTGCGCTACACGTTTCCAAGATTTCGCGTGCGCGCGGGCGACCGCCAGATGGAGGCGACACTTGTCGTGGTCGGGCGGACAAAAAATTATGGCGGGCCGTTCAAAATTACGGACCAGGCGGATTTGTTCGAGGACCAGTTTGAAGTAATGGCGCTGACGACGCAGAGCGGCCTGAAATATCTGAGTTACCTGCCGACCCTGTGGATGGGCAACCTGCGCAAGGAAGAAGACGTGCACTTCTGGAAGGCGGATACGCTGGTTTGCGAGCCGCTGGATGCGAATCCGGTTTACGCGCAAGTGGATGGAGAATCGCTGGCGCGGTTGCCCGTGGAATTTTCGATTGTGCCGAAAGCGTTGAAATTGCTGGTGCCCCGGGGGAAAGTCGACAGCACGATTGTTCCTTCACTGAAATCCTGACCGTGGATCCTGCCACACACGCACTTACATCGTTTGCTTTGGTCCGGGGAATTTTCCCGCGGCGGCCGTGGTGGTTTGCGTTGGGCGTGGTGCTTGCAGGGACGATTGCCGATCTGGATCTGGTGTCTGCATTAGTCGGGCCCGGGGCGTATCTGTTTGCGCGGCAGACGATTACACATTCGGTTTTGGGGACGGTGGCAGCAATCGGGGTGGCGGTGATTGCGGCACGATTCTTGCGCACCAATAGGCGGCCGCCTCAGAAGGCGGCCGCTACAGCGGATGAGGGAATTGCAGCGTTGCTCGTTGCAGCGGCGCTGGCCGCTATGGTGCATGTGTTGATGGATGTATGCACGTCCGCAGGGGTCGCTTTGTTGTGGCCGTGGCGGGAGACACGGTTTGCCTGGGATTGGCTGCCGAGGGTGGACCCGTGGATTCTGGCGCTGCTGCTGGCGGGGATTCTGCTTCCGGAACTGTTTGGGCTGGTCGGCTCTGAAATTGGGACGAAAGACACGGCGCCGCGCGGGCGCAGCGGCGCGATTGTGGCTTTGGTGCTGGTGCTGATTTATGTTGGAGCGCGCGCGACGTTGCATGGGAACGCGGTCGCCCAACTCGATGCCCACACCTATCAAGGGCAATCGCCGCGACGTTTGGCGGCGTTTGCGGACCCGATCTCACTTGTGAACTGGCACGGCGTCGTCGAAATGGCCACGCAAATTTGCACGATAAACGTGCCTGCGTCAGAAAGCGCGCGATTCGATCCGGAGAGTGGAGTGTGCGTGCACAAGCCCGAAGATTCCGCTCTGCTGCAAGCCGCAGAGCAGACAGAGGCCACGAAGAAATTCCTGCAATCGGCGCGCTTTCCGAAGGCGAGTGTGGGAACTATAGAAGATGGAACAGAAGTGGTGGTGCGCGACGTGCGGGATTACGCGGAAGACGAGAAGCGGTTTGCTGTGGCGGCAAGGGTTTTGCTGGATCGCAATGGAAAAGTGACGCGCCAGGAAATTCTCTGGGCGAGTGAAGCGCATCTGCGGTGATTGGTTGTTCTGACACTAAGCCTCACCCCAAAGTGAGAGACTCCAAGAGCACAGCCAAGAGTGGCTGTGCCACAACGGCGGCTACGTGGATTGCTCCGGCTTGTTGCGGAGGATTACTTTGGAACCCAGGTAGCTGAGCAGGACAAATAAGACGATCACCACGCTGGCCTCCAGCTTGTGGTCCTTCAGATAGGGAAGCGCGTCATTGCCATAGCGGATCGCGAGATAGCCGATGCCGAAGTAGCGGATGACGCGGGCCAGGGTGATCGCGGATATGTAACTCCAGAGCGGAACCTCGAACACGCCTGCGGCAAACACAAAAACCTTAAACGGCGTTGGTGGCGGCAGCAGCGCGGCAATCAGCATGCCGACGAATCCATTTTCTTCGACCCAGTGCCGTATGGCCGCGCCACGCTCCCCGGCCTTGCGGTGAAAGAACGCTTCCCCGCCCTTTCGCGCGATGAAATACAAAAGCACGCAGCCGAGGACCGATCCGGTTGCAGCCATCAGCGCGTAAAGCGGCATGCGCGCGGGATGCTCGATGGAAAGTTCGATCAGCAAAAGATCATTGATCACCGGAAAGGTGAGCACGGAAGAATCGAGAAACGAAATGAGGAAGAGCCCCGGTGCGCCGAGAGCGCCTGCAAATCCGACGATTCTTTGTTTCCAGGTGCTGAGCTGGAAGGGCAAGAAGTCCTCCGAAAAGTGAAATCAGTTTAACAGAGCCATGCCGCCGGTCAGAGCAGGGTTTGGATCGCTTCGGTGATGACGTCGTAGACGCGGTGGAGCTGGTCGGGCGAAATGATGTACGGCGGAAGGACGTAAACGACGTTGCCGAGCGGGCGCAGCAAGACGTTGCGCTCGAGAAAAAAATTGTAGAGCTTGGGGCGGAGCCCGGAGAGGTAGCCGGGGTCGTCGACGCGGAGTTCGAGTGCGCCGAGCCCCCCAATCTGCCGCGTGTCGCCGACCTGGTGAAAATCGCGAAGTTGCGCAAGGCGCTCGGCATGAATCTTGGCGATGCCGCGAATGCGGTCGAAAACCGGCTCATCGTCAAAAATCTGGAGATTCGCGTTGGCGGCGGCGCAGGCGAGCGCGTTCCCCGTGTAGGAATGCCCATGATAAAACGAGTGCAAGCGATTTTCGCTGCGAAACGCGGATTCGACACGATCGGTGCAAAGCGTGACGCCCATCGTCAGGAAGCCGCCGGTGATGCCCTTCGAGACGCACATAATGTCGGGCGAAATGTTGGCGAGGTCGCAGGCAAACATTTTTCCGGTGCGGCCGAAACTCGTAAGAACTTCGTCGGTGATGAGAAAAACGTTGTGCTTCGTGCAGAGCGCGCGGATTTTTTGGAGAAACTCGACGGGGTGCACGATCATGCCGCCGGCCCCCTGGAGTAACGGTTCCACGATGATGGCCGCGATTTTATCGGCGCGTTCGGCCAGCAAGTGTTCCAATTGCTGCACACACTCAATATGACAGGTGTCGCGCTTCAGCCCGACCGGACAGCGATAACAGTAGGCCGAGTGAACCCGATGCACCGGATACCGCATCGACTGGAACGGCTGCGTGAACGGCGATTCGTCGCTGACGGACATGGCCCCGGCCGTGTCTCCGTGATATCCGTGTTCCAGCGCGATGATTTCGCGTTTTTCTGGCCGCGAAAGATTCTGGAAATGCTGCACGGCAAGTTTCAGGCCGACTTCCACCGCCGTGGAGCCGTCATCAGAAAAAAAAAGATGCGTCAGGTCGCGCGGAACCCACTTGCGAAGCCGCGTGACGAGCTCCTCCGCCGCATCGTGTGTGAAGCCCGCCAGAATGACGTGTTCGAGCTTGCGGCCCTGCTCGGCGATCGCTGCGGCGATTCTGGGATTCGCGTGCCCGTGAAGATTCACCCACCACGAAGAGATGGCATCAATGATCTGGCGGCCGTCGGCGGTATGCAGAATGACGCCTTCGGCTTTCGTGACGCGAATCGGCGGAGGATCGAGGACGGAGTTGGAGAACGGGTGCCAGATTTGCAGCCGCGAGCTCATTGCGCAAAAGCTGAGCGGTCGAAATGATTCAGGAAAACCTGCATGAGCGCGGTGCGGTGAAGATTGGGCAGCTTGGGAATTTCGCCGATGACGCGGACGTGCCCGAATTTTTCGATGGTTTCGCGGTTCTCGCGGTTTTGATCCCCAATGAGCACCACACCATGGACGGGGAGTTCGGCAGCATGCAGCGCGGCGAGCGTGAGCAGCGTGTGATTGATGGTGCCCACCCCGCTGCGAGCCGCGAGAATCACGGGAAGCTTGAACTTCACCATCATGTCCAGCATGAACTGCTTCGGATTAATCGGGACGAGGACGCCGCCGGCGCCTTCAACAACCAGCCAGTCGTTAATGAGGCTCGCGGGCATGGTGATGCGGTTCAAATCGATTTCGACGCCGGCCCAGCGCGCCGCGAGATCCGGCGAAACCGGCGGAACGAATTTGTACACTTCATCGAGCGTGCGGTCGGTGCCGATGCCCGCCAGGCGCATCACCGTGACGCGGTCGGAACCTTCGAGCGTACCGGTCTGAATTGGCTTCCAATAAATCGCGTCCAGCGCCGCGCACAGCAACGCAGCAAGAGTCGTCTTGCCCACGCCCGTGTCCGTGCCGGTGATGAAAAAATGGCGCCTCATGCGTGCCTCGCATGGGCATAAGAAGTTTGGCGAGAGCGCCATGCAACCAGCGCGTGCACCAGCCGCGAAAGCTCTTCCTGCGAGATGCGCGTGGTGAGTGAAAGGCGCAACCGCGAACCGCCTTCAGGGACGGTGGGCGGACGAATGCCGCGAACGGCGAAGCCCTCGCGTTGAAGATGCTCGGCGGCATCTAGCGTGGCGTCGTTGTGGCGGAGGACGACCGGAACAATCTGGCTGTCACTACCGGCTGTATCGAAGCCTTCCGATTGCAGGGCCGTGCGAAGAGTTGCGGCGCGGCGGAGAAGCGAAGCGCGATCCACATCCATGCCCTCCGCGAGGCACAGGGCCGCCCGGATTTGCGCCGCGAAATATGGTGGCAGCGCGGTGGAAAAAATAAACGTGCGCGCATGATTCACAAGATGGTCTTTCAAAACAGTTGGGCCGCAGACAAACGCGCCGGCGGAGGCCAATGCCTTCCCGCAGGTGTGAATGACGGCGAGAACCTTCGAAGTAATGCCGGCGGCTGCAGCCAGCCCGTGGCCTGCTGGGCCATGAACACCGGTGGCGTGGGCTTCATCCAGAATCAGGGCCGCGTTATATTTTTCGGCAAGATTGGCGAGTTCGACCAAGGGTGCGATATCTCCATCCATGCTGAAAACGCTCTCGGTCACGATAAGCCTGCGCCAGGGAGCGCCGGCTGCTTCGCGGAGAGCATCTTCCAGTGCGTCAAGATTCAAATGAGGATAGATGACTTTGCGCGCACCGGACAAGCGCATGCCGTCAATCAGGCTGGCGTGGTTACGCTCGTCGGAAAATACGACATCATCCCTGCCAATAAGCGACGAGAGTAAGCCAACATTCGCAGCGTAGCCAGTGGTGAAAAAAAGCGCAGACTCCGTACCGGCAAATCCCGCAAATTCATCTTCGAGATCGCACCACTTCTCCGCCTGCCCGGAGAGCAGGCGAGATCCCGTGCCGCCGATTTTTTCAGCGGCGCTCACGGCCTCGGCTACAGCTTCGCGCAAAGTGGGATTCTCGGCGAGGCCCAGATAGTCATTGGAGCAGAAATTGACGCCATGAATTTCGGCCAGGCTGCGGCGCTGGCTGCGGGCTTCGAGACCGCGCAACCCCTGGTGCAGACGAGCTTTCCACGCGGATAGGACGTCAAACGGCATGCGGCTCAAGTGGCTTCATGCCCAGGCTCTGAAGCAGGAGCTCGTCTTCATCGGCTCCGGGATTGGGCGTAGTGAGAAGTCTTTCTCCAACGAAAATCGAATTGGCTCCGGCAAGGAAGCAGAGCGTGACGGCTTCGGGCGAGAGTTGCTTGCGGCCGGCGGCGAGGCGCACGCGCGAGGAAGGCATCAAAACGCGCGCGGTCGCGATGGCGCGAACCATTTCGAGCGGATCGAGCGCAGGCACATGGGCAAGCGGCGTGCCTTCGACGCGGACGAGCATATTGATGGGAACGCTTTCCGGGTGCGGCTGTAAATTTGCCAACTGGTGCAGGAGCCCGACGCGATCGGTGTCCTTCTCGCCCATGCCCAGAATGCCGCCGCAACAAACGGTGATGCCCGCTTTGCGAACGGCTGCGAGCGTGCGGAGGCGTTCGTCGTAAACGCGCGTGGTGATAATCGAGCCGTAAAATTCGGGCGAAGTGTCGAGATTGTGGTTGTAAGCGGTGAGGCCGGCGTCCTTCAGTCGCACGGCCTGACTCTCCGTGAGCATGCCGAGCGTGCAACAGACTTCCATGCCGAGCGCGGAAACGCCGCGAACCATTTCGAGCACTTTGTCGAAGTCGCGGCCGTTCGGAGCTTCGCGCCACGCCGCACCCATGCAGAACCGCGTGACGCCGCGGGAGGCTGCATCGCGGGCGACGGAAATTACATGTTCCGGATCGAGAAGGCCTTGCCGCTCAACGTCGGCGTCGTAGTGCGCACTCTGCGGGCAGTAGGCGCAATCTTCCGGGCAACCACCGGTTTTAATCGAGATAAGTTGGCACGTCTGCACTCGGTCTGGCGGATGGAACTGGCGGTGAATGGTTTGAGCGCGAAAGAGCAGGTCGGGAAGCGGCATGCGATAGATGGATTGGATTTCGGATTTGGTCCAATCAAAGCGCAAAGCGTTATCAGAATGCAGTGCGGTGGAGGTCCCGGTTGATTCGCGTATCATTAGGTCGTTATTCGCCTGGTTAGAATCAAAACGCAATGGCTGAGTAAGCTCCACATGTTACCACTGGTACCGGTCGCAAGCCATTTCGGAGAGGTGTGGTGTTGCATGAACAGCGCTGATCCCACGAGGATGCGATGTGACGGGGCTATTCCAGCATGTCAAACAATTTGACCGCCTATTAGCGAAATGTTATAAAACATCGTTTCGGTCTTCCCCAGTTGCGCGGCATAAAGGGTACTGCCAGGGTGGTCCTGACCCGCCCGAGGTATGAGGGGTTGCTGCGCCAGGGTGGAAGAGCTCCCGTCCTGTTTGAAACGCGGGATTTCCTCGGGATTCAAGGAGATGGCTCGCGCCGACGATGGTTCGCCCCCGAAGTTGGGAGCGCCAAGCTCCATATTCGATCGGACAGGTGTGCGAAGTTTTGCGGTAAAGAGGGCGCAGGCCGGCAGCGGCAGGGGTAAAGCGCCACTAGAAAAAGGAATGTCTGGAGGAAAGTTCATGAGCGTTTCGTTGGACATGGCCAAGTCCACGGGTCTTGGAATCACGAAAAAAATTGCGGCGGCAGCGGTTGTCCTGCTGCTCGGCGCCAGATTGCTGCCGGCGCAGGAGGTGGGCGGAGAGGCCAACCTCAAGCTGCCCGACTTGTCACAAGTGTCTTTTTTGGGAATTAACGGACACCAGTTGCTGCTGTACGGCATTGTGATCTGCGTGTTCGGATTGCTGTTCGGGCTGACGATCTTCACGCGGCTAAAGAACATGCCGGTGCACCGCTCAATGCGGGAGATTTCGGAGCTCATCTACGAAACGTGCAAGACCTACCTGATTACGCAAGGAAAATTCCTGCTGCTGTTGGAGATTTTCATCGCCGCGGTGATCGTCCTTTATTTCGGCGTGCTGCTGAAGTTTGAAGCGATGCGCGTCGCCATCATCATTCTGTTTTCGCTCGTCGGCATCGCGGGCAGCTACGGCGTGGCGTGGTTTGGAATTCGCGTGAACACGTTCGCCAACTCGCGCACGGCGTTTGCCAGCCTGCGCGGCAAACCCTACCCGATCTATCACACGCCGCTTGAAGCGGGCATGAGCATCGGCATGATGCTGATCAGCGTGGAACTGCTGATGATGCTGTTCATCCTGCTTTTTATCCCCGGCGATTATGCCGGCCCGTGCTTCATCGGCTTTGCCATCGGCGAATCGCTGGGCGCCGCGGCGCTGCGTATCGCCGGCGGCATCTTCACGAAAATCGCGGATATCGGCTCCGACCTGATGAAGATCGTTTTCAAGATTAAGGAAGACGACGCGCGCAACCCCGGCGTGATTGCCGATTGCACGGGCGACAACGCAGGCGACTCGGTTGGCCCGAGCGCCGACGGATTTGAAACCTACGGCGTGACCGGCGTGGCGCTGATCACCTTTATTTTGCTGGCGGTGAAGAGCCCGACCTTGCAAGTGCAGTTGCTGGTCTGGATCTTCGTGATGCGCATTGTGATGCTAATCGCCAGCGCCGCGGCGTATTTCATCAACGGCGTAATCGCCAAAGCGAAATACGGAAATGTGGACAAAATGAATTACGAAGCTCCACTTACTTCCCTCGTGTGGATTACTTCGTTCGTGTCCATCGCGCTGACCTTCGTGGTTTCCAAATTGATCATTCCGGAAATCGGCGGCGATACTTCGCAATGGTGGAAGCTGGGCACAATCATTTCCTGCGGAACCCTGGCCGGCGCGATCATTCCAGAACTCGTGAAAGTTTTCACCTCGACGGAATCACGGCACGTGAAAGAGGTCGTGACCTCGGCGGAAGAAGGCGGCGCATCGCTGGGAATTCTGTCCGGATTCGTGGCGGGAAATTTCTCCGCGTACTACATCGGACTGGCGATGGTGCTGCTGATGTCCATGGGCTATCTGATTAGCAACATGGGGCTGGGCCAGATGATGCTAGCGCCGGCGGTGTTCGCGTTCGGACTCGTGGCGTTCGGTTTCCTGGGCATGGGGCCGGTGACCATCGCGGTCGATTCCTATGGACCGGTGACCGACAACGCGCAGTCAGTGTACGAACTTTCGCTGATTGAACAGGTGCCGAACATCAAGGCCGAATTGAAGAAGGACTACAACATCGACGTGAACTTTGAGTACGCCAAGGAAATGCTGGAAGCCAACGACGGAGCGGGCAACACGTTCAAGGCCACGGCCAAGCCGGTGCTGATCGGCACGGCGGTGGTTGGTGCAACGACGATGATTTTCTCCATCATCATGGCATTGACCAACGGGCTCACCACGAACGTCAATCATCTTTCGCTGTTGCATGCTCCCTTCGTGCTTGGGTTGATTACCGGCGGCGCGATGATTTACTGGTTTACGGGCGCTTCGACGCAAGCGGTGACTACAGGCGCGTATCGCGCCGTGGAATTCATTAAGGCCAACATCAAGCTGGAAGGCGTAACCAAGGCCAGCGTCGAAGACAGTAAGAAAGTGGTCGAGATCTGCACGAAGTACGCGCAGAAAGGTATGTTGAACATCTTCATCGCGGTGTTCTTTGCCACGCTGGCGTTCGCGTTCCTGGAGCCGTTCTTTTTCATCGGCTACCTTTTCTCGATCGCCATTTTCGGTTTGTACCAGGCGATTTTTATGGCCAATGCCGGCGGCGCCTGGGACAACGCCAAGAAAATCGTAGAAGTGGAAATGAAGCAGAAGGGCACGCCGCTGCATGACGCAACGGTGGTGGGTGACACAGTCGGCGATCCGTTCAAGGATACGTCTTCGGTGGCGCTGAACCCGGTGATCAAGTTCACCACGCTGTTTGGCTTGCTAGCGGTGGAGCTTGCCGTGCAGTTGACCGCGACACAGGGGAGTACGCTGACGCACATTTTGTCGGCGGCGTTCTTCGTCGTGTCGTTCACCTTCGTTTACCGCTCGTTCTACGCGATGCGCATTCGCGGAGCGGCGGCGTAGCAAGCGAGTTGGAAGTTTTAAATTCTGAGTTAGTGGTTGAAGAAGAGAGGGGCGGCCGTGGGCCGTCCCTCTTTTTTGTCGATTGGATAATGTCGGCGCGCCGACATTTAAAGTATTACTTGAAGGTTCGATACTAAGTGGTTACTGCCACCACGTAATCCGAACACCAGGCAAGGTTTAGCTCGATCCCATTTTGGGACGTTCGAATGAATGTGGGCCCGGGCATTCGAATGATTGCGAAAAAAGAGCGCTGGCAACGAAGCCAGCGCTACATTTGAAGCGACGAATTGTTCGATTGTCAGGTGCGTAGTAGGCCGGGGAATCGGCTGGGGTTGTTGTCGAAACTGGGGAAGACTGGAGCGAGGTTTTTCACGCTGAGGTGCTTGTTCAGGATTTCGCCGACAACGGAGCGGAAGTCGGTGGTGAGGGCGAGGTCGCGGCCTTCGTTGAGCTGGTGGTCGCTGAGGCCGGGCCATTTGCCGTACACGCGGCCGCCTTTTACGTCTCCTCCCATGATAAACATGCAGTTGGCGTGGCCGTGGTCGGTGCCGCGGTTGCCGTTTTCGCGGGCGGTGCGGCCGAATTCGCTCATCGTCACCACAACGACGTCGCCCATACGATCGCCCATGTCCAGATAAAACGCGGCGAGCGATAGGCTCAAATCGCGCAAGAGGTTCGCGAGCTGGCCCTGCGTGCTGCCTTCGTTGACGTGATTGTCCCAGCCGCCGCAATCGAGAAACATCACTTCCAGGCCGATGTTCGCTTTGATCATCAGCGCGATCTGCTGCAGGCGCTGGCCGACGGGAGATTTCGGGTAGTCGGCGCCGTTTTCCGGCGGATATTTTGAGGTGTCGATTTTGCGCAACATGTCGATGGCTTCGAAAGTTTCCGTGCCGGTGCCGTGCAGCGCGTGATCCACGGTTTGTGCGTACATCGCTTCGAAGCCGCCTTCGGCGACGTTGGCCATCGCAGCGGACTGTGGCTGAACCTTGAACTGGCGCAGGTCGGGAATGGCGATGGCACCGGTGCTGCCCTGCAGCATTCGTGGGAGATTTGGTCCCATAGCGACAGCGCGGAAGGGCGAAGCGTTTTCTTCGGGGATCGTGCCGATAGCGCGGTCGAGCCAGCCGTCCTGGGTCGCTTTCACGCCGGGCGTGCCGGATTCCATGTAGTCCTGCGCATCGAAATGCGACCGCGTGGGATCGGGCGAGCCGGCGGCGTGCACGATGGCAAGTTGATTTTTCTGGAACAGTGGCGCGAAGGACGCGAGCGACGGATGGAGGCCGAAGAAGCCATCGAGATCGATTGCCGCATCGCCACCGCCGCGCTTCGGTTGGGGGATGGCGATGGATGGGCGCAGACGGTAGTAGTTTGGTTCGCCGAACGGGACGACGATGTTAAGACCGTCAGCGGCGCCGCGCTGGAAGAGGACGACGAGTTGCTTATTTCCTGCGGACGGAGTGGAGGCGATCGCGCGCTGGAGAAAGGCCGGCATGGTGCTGAGGCCGGCGAGGGCGATGCCACCTTGTTTCATAAAGAAGCGGCGGGAGAATTTTGCGGGACGGATGCCTTCACAGCAGTAGTCGTTCATATGGCTCACCTGTATAACGGCGCGATAGACTTCCTCAAGGCTTAAACCGTAAAAGCGGGAGCAGAGCTCCCGCACTCCAAACTAGCGGCGCTGGAATTCGGGAGCGCCGAGGACCAAGCCGGTTACAACACCCAGGTCTACTTGTTTTACCGGGTCATCTAATTTCGCCTGTACTACCTGCGGGTTCTCGAGCTGCTTTTGCAGCGTGTCCACGGTGTTGGGTGCCACCTGGCCGCCCAGAAAAACCTGCACGGCTCGATCGAGCGCGGCTTTTGGATCGTTTGAAGAATCGGTGCCGAGCAAGGCGTTCACGTCGCTGCGCGAGCCGCGCACTTTATTGCCTGCAAGGGCCAATGAAAAATTCAGGCGATTGAGCAGCGAGCCGGTGTTAACCCAGGTCTCCGCTTTGTCGGAATACCCGGTGGGCGGCTGGCACTGGTAAAGAGGCTCACCGATTCTGCCGACCCAGCCAACCAGTGGCATGGGCGTATCCACATCGGTGCCGAGGGCGCGGACAGAACTGACCACAAGCTCGAAGGGTGTCTTGACCTTGGCGCGGACGGCGTCGCGCGACCAGAACTCCGGCGAATAAATCATGGTCCGCATCACATCGCGGATGTCGCCATCCGATTTCTGAAAAGTTTTGGCCATGCGATCCACCAGCGCGGGCGGCGGCGTATCCGAAACGAAGCGTCGTGCAAGCTTGGTGGAGATGAACCGGGCGGTATTGGGATTCTTCGCAAGCAGCGCGATGACTTCCTCACCGTCTTTGATGCCGCCGGCATGAATCTTTTTGCCCAGCACGATTTTGGGATCGCGGTCGTGGAGGCGTTCCTCAAATTTGAACTGCGGATACTCACGAGGCTTTTCGATGCTCCAGCCGGTGAAGGCGCGGGCCACCTCGGTGACATCCTTCTGCGTGTAGCCGCCGTCAACGCCTAGCGTGTGCAGTTCCATCAATTCCCTGCCGTAATTTTCGTTGAGGCCGCGCTGCTGCTGCTTATTCTGCGCCTGCTGTGGCTGCGTGCGCGGCGGATAGCCGTACGGCCCGCGGCGCATCTGCTGACGCATGGCGCGTTGCGCCGCAAGGCGCTGCGCGGCATTGGGATCGGCGCTCAAAAAATTATCCAGATAGAAAAGCATGGCCGGGCTTTGCGCGGTGGCGGTGACGAGGTCGCGGAATTTGCCGAAGGCATGGGGCTGAATCACATCGCGTTCGTAGGAGGTGAGAAACCACTTCACTTCGCCCTTGCCCGCGAACACATTGAAATGGTTGAACCAGAAATCGTCCATCACCTGCTGCAACTGGCGCTCGCTGTAGATGGCCCGAACCGTCTTGGCCATGGCGAGTTCTTCCACGACGCGCTGCGGCCGCTTGCTGTCGTCAGAGATTGCTTTGGGAACGGCGTTCGGATCCATCCCCAGGGGATCTCTTTGCGAAGCGCCGCGCGTGGGCGGATTAAGCTTCATCGGAGAAGGCGTGTCAGTGGTAGACGCAGACAGAGTGGCGCCGGAAGAGTCAGCCGATTTCGTCGCGGGTGAGGATGAGTCCATTTCTTGCGCCATCGCGTTAATAGCAGCGTCGGCGCCCTGAGCGGACTGTTGCACAGGATCCTGCGGCGCAGATTTTGATTGCATATCCCGAGCGACGACTTCGGAGGCAGCGGCGCCAGGCTGCTGATTCTGGTTTTGTGCCTTCAATTCCTGCTTGGCCGCTTGTTTAGGATTCGGATACTCGGCGAGGAGTTGCGAAGTGCGCATCTTAAGCGTCGGATAAATTTCCAGGCGAGCTTCGATAGCGGAATCGTTAATAGAATTGGGATTGAGCTGTTGATCGATCCATTTCGCCAGGCCCATCTGCTTGATGCGTTCGATGTCGCCGGGGCGCGGCCCATAGGCAAGCCGGTTCAGAGCGTGAAGAATGGCTTCGTCGGCGGTAAGGTCCGTAATTGGTAGACCTTTAAGGACGGGATCCTGCTTGGGCTTTTTCTCGGCGGCGGCAGCGGGAATTTCCATTCCCAGGGACGAGAAGGTGCTGAAGGCAAGAAAAGACGCCAGAAATGCTCGGGGCGTGAGGCGGACACGTACACGTTTGCGATGAGAACTCAGATTGGAAACTTGGCGCGGGGACTCTTCCATAACCCTTAGATTAACCCTCCGGGACGGCAAAAGTTGCTGGCAGTAAGGGCTGGTGTGGCTTAAGGATAGGGACCTCGTAGGCGAGCCCGAGTCCCTCTACGCAGGATTTCGTATTGCAGCTCCAACCGTAAAAGTGGGAGCTTTGCTCTCGCACTCAAAAGGTTAGTTGGCGACGGTGAACTGGGCTTCACGTTTCGGCGCCTGGTTGTGGGCGCCGTCGGCGGCCTGCAGGACCAACCGGTAGTTCCCCGGCGGAAGATCCTTCACTTGAACGATCAGGCCGAAAGGAACGACGGCGTTGCCTTTCTGCATGTATTCCTCCAGAGGGATTGGGCCGGAAAAGAACACCTGTTTGTCGGAGGCATCGATGATGCTGTAGCCCGCCACGACCCGCGGGGGCGCGTCGGACTTGAGGAGTGGCTCATACACCTGCGAATAAATCACGACTTTGTCTGATTGCTTGAAAGCGTAATTTGCCGCCGGCGTGATCTGCATGCCCTTGACGATCATCGGCGTGCGATCCTCCAGCAGCGTGGCGTCCACGTCGGTGGGAATCTGGTCGACCGCCTGGATGGTTTTGGAGAGCACGACACCGCCGAGCGTAAATTTCTTTCCGTCGTATTCGTCGATCTTCAAAGGCTTCTCAAACTTCGCAAAATTGTCGCCGCCGGAGCTGAGCACCACGGAAAGCTTGTACGCGCCGGGCGCCGCATCGAACTGGTTCTGGTAGTGGTACGGCTGCTTGGTGAATTCCTTCCACTCGTCTTTTTCGAGGTCGAGATTCAGCGTGTCGTTGAAGCGAGCGCCGACGGAGCCGTCGGGATTGTAGGCGATGCCAAGGACGTTCACGTTGGCGTGATACTTGCCTTTGTCCTTGTTGAAGATGAGCGAGTCGCCGGGAATTTCCATCGCCAGATTCACCTGAGCGATGTTAGGTCCGGAATAAAAGAAAGGCGCTTGCAGCGAGCCGTGGATCGCTCCGGGCTGGCTCCCTGCCGCTTGCAGCTCCATTTGTTTTTCGATGGGCTTGCCGTCGAGCGGATTGACGGGCCGCACGTTGCAATAGCCGCTGCGCGAGCGGACCTGCATGCCACCCTGGCTCATCTTTACTTTGAGAGTGTGGCAGCTGCCCTCCGGACTGGACGCCGGAACGTAGCCAAGTAGATAAAATTCATTTTGGTCGCGGGCGATGCGCTCAAGTCCGCCGAGCAGATCGTTGGTGTTGTAAATCGCGAAGCCGCCCGTGCCGTCGGCGAGAGATTGCAGGATCTGCTGGTTGGTAGTCGCGGACGGAGGAATCTGCGGCAAGATCGACCGCGGTGCGTTGTTAGGGTTGTTGTAATAGTTGTTGTAGGCCGAATTGGTCGGGCGCGTGCCGCCGCCGGTTGTCCCTCCGGGCGCGCCTCCTTTGCCGCCACCTGTTCCGCCCGTGCCGCCCGGCGCTCCACCCTTACCACCGCCTGTGCCGCCACCGGGAGCACCACCACCAGGTACACCGCCTCCACCGGGACGACCGCCTCCGCCACCGGCACCTCCGCCACCGGCACCTCCGCCACCAGCGCCCCCGCCACCGGCACCCCCGCCACCGGCACCCCCGCCGGGCTTTTGCGGTTCAGCAGCGCTTGCAGGGGAGAAACTCGCCATCACCAGCCTGGGGCGTTGCGAACTGGTGGCGCGTGACGATGCCGCCAGTGAATGCGACGAATGGGGCTGGCGCATGGATCCTGTGGGGACCGGCAAGACGGGCGCCATCAGGCCGCGGACGTCCAGCGAGTAAATGGAAACATTCGCTTTGTTGCAGGCGTCGATGGTGGCCGTGAGCTCCGAGATGCGCTCCGTGTCCAGCGGAAAACCAGCCGAGAAGAGAATCAGCATTTTGCGTCCGGGAACCGCGCGAAGATTTTTCGCCAGGCTGCGAATGGCAAGCAGCATGGTGCGGGCCCCATAATCCGCTTCGGCGTTGCTGATCGAAGACAAGCCGGAGGAAGCGACCATGACGGGATTCGCCAGCGCGGCGTCCTGGCCGTTGGTTTCTATGTTGGCATGTTTCACGCCGCTGACGGCGGCGGTGAGCAGGTCGGCGTTGCTGGTGAAATTCTGCTTCACCAGCAGGCTGCCGCCGAAATCAACCACGGCCATCAGGCGATCGGGCGCGGCGCCTTCCGCGATAAATTTGGTGGCCGCGGCGCGAGCCTGGATCTGGTCGGGAGCAGCCATGGAGGAGTTGTCGAAAAAGAGAATCATGTAATGTTTCTGCGCGCTGACGGGGCCGGAAGAATCGCTGCCGAAGGAAAAGCTGGTGACGGCTTGCTCCTTGTTGTCCTCGTAGACCTTGAAATCCTTCTGGGCGAGATCGTGGACGTAGTTCCCTTTTTTGTCGGTCACGACCGCATCCACAAGCACCACGCGGGATTCCGTGCGGATCACGGGCGACGTGGCAACGGGCTGTTGCTGGGCCGGGGCCTCGGGTTTGGCGGGCTCCTGAGTTTGCGCGCGAAGCGCCGAGGGAAAAGTCGGAACCGCGAGCAACGCGAGCGCGAGCAGCACCTGAGATTTCATTCCGATCATCGGTTGCGTTGCCATGACTGCCTCCCTAATACGGAATTTCGACGGCGCCATTGCGCGCGGCCATCTGGGAACCTTCCGAATCGCGAACTACCTGGCGGACCAAATAACGTCCCGGCTTGACGGCAAAACTGGATTTCACGGTAAGGCCGGTGCGGGTGAGACGCTCGTAGGTGGCGTCTTTCAGCAACATTTTGACGGTTTTTTCGCCGCCAGTAATGAAATTGCCGTTTTCATCAAAGATGGCGGTGGCCAGGGTGAGTTCATCCTGGTTGCGGCCCTCCGCTTTGCGAAAATGCATGTTTTTCACTTCCAGGCGAGAGACGATGCTCAGGCGCGCGCCCTCGGGGTCGCTCTTGAAATACTGGGTCTGAAGGTCGAGTGGAAGCTCGTTGATCTCGTCCTGGGAATAGATGGCTTCCTGAATTTCCTGCCGCGCCAGTTCGTGGGGATCGTCAATTTTGCGGGGAGCGTAGTAGCCTCGGCGCGCCTGGATCGAATACTTCGATTTTTGCGCAAGAGTGATACGGAGCAAATGATACTGGCCGTCCATCTTGCGATTCTGGGGAGAAAACGCCAGTACGTAGGAGACTTCCGGCGCGAGTCCGGCGAGCTGCAAGCCACCCTGAAGATCGTTGGAATTGTGGAAGAAGGTGCCGCCGGTGCCATAGGCAAGGTCGCTCAAAACGTACTGGTTTTCATGCTGCGCGGCAACACGATACATGGTTTTCAAGCCCGCGGTACGGATGCTGTCGGAGGACGGCTGCGAAATGTCGCCCATCACGTCGGGAGTATACAGGCCGCGAGCGTCAAGGGTGTTGATAACCACGTTGGCGCGATTGGCGCGATCGATCACGCCCGATTCATCGAGGTATGCCGTGGTAAGCAGAAAGCCCGGGGAAACAAGGAGCATGATGCGCTCGCCGGGCATGCTGGCGAGGCGGCGTAGTACGTCCTCAAGATGCCGGTAAGTGTACTCATTTTCAATATCGCCGGCGCTGAGCGCGCGCTGGATGGCACCCTCAACAATTACAGCGGCTTGGGCACGTTTGGTCTCATCCCCATTGAAAGCGCACTGAATGGTCTCTTCAATCGCTACGGCCTTGGCCTGGGTATCGTGCTTGTTTTCGATCTGGTCGGCCATGTAGTGCGTAACTTCCGGGCATTCGGCGCCCAGCGCCTGCGTCGTCAGAGGGCGCGGCACTACGCCGAGAATCGCGCGATGCAGCGCCGCTTTATCGGCGGTGAATTCCACGGTGTCCTGCCCCGAGGTGGTGTAAAGGCCGACGCGATCCGTGGCGGACGTGGAATCGAGGAAACGACCAGCCTGTGACCTGGCCCAGGTCGCATCCTGGAAAGAGAGATGCGCGTCGTCAAAAACGAGAGCGACGAATCGTTCCGGGAGAACGGGCGGCTTGTGTCCGGAGTCGTCACCGGTCGAGGCAGCGTCTTCTTGGGTTTTTGCGACGGTTGCGGCACGCTGCAGGCGTGTCTGCGCGGTCTCCACCGAAAAATTGCTGATGGTTTGCAGCTTGCCCTGGTCGTAAAGCAGAAAATCCTGGCGGGTGAGATTGTCAATGGGTTTGCCGGAAGAATCGCGGACGATTACGCGCACCTGGACAAGATTGACGCGGACCTTAAACGTGGCCGCTGAGTCAACCTGCGAAATTTCGGAACTGGCGTCTGCCTTGGGCTTGGTCGCGGATTCCTGAGGACTGGCGGGAGGCGCTTTTACCGGCGCGGAAGCGGGAGCGGAATCCTGACCGTGAGCCGGCTGGATGAGGAGGGCAAGGAAAAACGACAAGGCAATCCAAAGCGCGCAGCGGCACGACGGGTTCCGGTAAAGCAAACGCGAGCTCATCCCTTCCCTTGCCCCCATTCGCGTCCTGAAGAGAAATGGCGTACAGAGACGCACTGCAGGCCGCCTCGCGCGGGTGGGATGCACCGACTATACGCCGCGCCTTTTGCAGGTGTCAACGCGATGCTGGGCTGGTTTATAGGGCGGCAAAAGTAATACACCCCTGGCAGCTGCACTATTTCGATGCAACTGAATTTTGCTTTGTGGGGTGGGTCCCAGTACCCACTTTTCCGGTTACCGCGTTTATCAGGACGTAGACCGCTTTGCCTGAACTGTGCGAGTATTGACGCCGCCATGCCCAGGAAAACCGCACCCGATAGTTAAGAAATGGGTGTCTCATGAAAGCACATCGAAAAATCATCGTGTACATTGCGACAAGCGCCGATGGCTACATTGCCAGGCCAAACGGTGATGTCGAATGGCTGAATCGTCGGCCCCGCAAATTCGATTACGGCATGACCTCGTTCTACCGGACGATTGACACCATCCTGTGGGGCCGAAAAACCTACGACTGGGTTCTCTCCTATCACAAGAAGAAAGGCCAGAAAGAGGGGATGTTCGACAGAAAGGTCAGGAATTACGTCTTCTCAAAGAAGCCGCCGAAACGGGCAGCACCCGGTGTCGAATTCGTGTCGGAGCCGGTGAAAGCATTCGTGCAGCGTCTTCGAGCGACGCCGGGAAAAGACATTTGGATGATGGGAGGGGGCGAACTGATTGCCTCGTTTCTCGACGCTGGCGAGATCGACGAGTTCGATATTCACGTCATTCCCAACTTCATCGGTGAGGGAATACCGCTGATGGCGCCGCGCCGTCGGGACATCGTACTTCGCTTGCTTTCAACCAAGAAGTACCCGGACGGCGTCGTCGAGGTGCGCTATGAGGTCGCGAGGTAAACAAATTTCACCATTGGTCATGAGGGCGGACATTCTGAACCGGTCAGGTCCTGGTTAGTTTGAATGTATAGGTGAAGGGAGGAGCGCTTGGTGTAGAAAAGCTGAACTCAGCGGACGCTGATTCAGATACACCAAGGAGGCTCCCCCATGGAACCTATGTATTACATCGGACTGGATGTTCACAAGCGCAAGATTAGTTACTGCGTGAAGGACAGCAGTGGCCGGGTCTGCGCCGAAGGATCACTCCCCGCCACACGTTTTGACCTGGACCACTGGATGAAAACACTTCCGCTGCCGTGGAGTGCGGCGATGGAAGCGACGATGTTCACCGGCTGGATCTACGATCACCTCAAGCCGCATGCCGCGGCGCTGAAAGTGGCCCATCCCTTGATGCTGCGCGCCATTGCGGCGGCGAAAAAGAAGAACGACCGTATCGATGCCAACAAAATTTGCGACTGCCTGCGCTGTGATTTCCTTCCAGAGTGCTACATGGCCTCCACAGCGATTCGCGAGCGGCGGCGCACGCTGCGCTATCGCAACCTGCTGGTGCGCCAGATGGTGCAGATGAAAATCAAGATCAGCTCGTTGCTGATGGAAGCAGGCGTGAGTTACAACAAGCAACGACTGCACAAAGCCGGCTACTTTCGCGAACTGCTGGCGACGAACCCAGACATCGATGAAGGATTGCGCGCCCTGCTGCGCCAGTGCCGGGAGACAGTGGTGCGGCTGAGCAAAACCGAAAGCGCACTGATTCGTTCGCTGGAGCACGATCGGCTGCTGGCGGAACGCGTGGAACGACTGATGAGTATCCCCGCCATTGGCCCGATCACCGCGCTAACCTGGGCATTGGAAGTGGGCGACGTGCAGTGCTTCTCTTCGATCAAGAAAGCGATCAGCTACTGCGGCCTGTGCGGAGCCGAGAAGAGTTCCGGCAGCACCGTGCAGCGCACGCCGTTGTCGAAGCAGCGCAACAAGCATCTGCAGACGACGCTCATCGAAGCGGCAAAGATGGCGCCGCGAAACACCCCGGAGCTGGCCATGCTCTATGACCAGGAAAAGCAGAAAGGCAATTGCAATCGCGCCACTCTCGCCGTCGCGCGCAAGCTCGTCGCCTACTTGGTTGCCGTGGATCGCCGTCAAAAAGAGTTCCTTACAGTAGAAAGAGAAAACCGCACCGCCGCGTAGCAGAGCGGCCGGGATACAAGGAGGATTTCTTCGACGCGTGGCCTGCCAGGTCTTGCCGTTAAGCCGACTGGGCGAAGGAGCGCGAGCTCTGGATGCTCCCGTTGATAAGTTTCGAGACTGGCAGGAAAACACAAACTCAATCTTCTGTTCAAGACCACTCGCTGGCCTGAGACAGCAAATGGAAGTCTGGTTCTAACATGTAGGAACCACGGCTGAGAAGCCAACACGCGCGGCGAAGAATCAGAAAGGATTTACACCCCGCGCTCCTCCGCAGCGCGTCGGGAGAGCTTTTGCCCTCTTGACAAAGACCTATCATGGAAGTCGCGTAACCGGACATGTCAAGTGCTAGGCCGGACTTATCCGGTTTCCGCGTTTATCAGGACTTTCATCCTTCCTGGCGTTGGTTTGCGGGGAATCGCCCTGCAGAGTGCCCACGCATTGGGCCTCGTTTTCAAACTTCTCGGACCGTTTGTGGCCCCGTCTATTCGTACAGTGCCGTTTTGGAATTCCTGTACCTCGGGCCGTTTTGGGCTCAAAGCGGATGCGTCAAAATTGCTGCACAGGCTTGGGGTGTACTCAGGACGAGGAGGGGGCCGATGCTACGCATACGCTTGCTCATTTTGTTGAGCGCTTGTTGTGTTGTTTCCTCAGGCGCTTGGGCTGACATCTTGGGGTATGTCGATTGCTCCAGTCATCCGGAAGAGACGCCGGTTTTCAGTAAGCCCAGGCAATCAGGCCCGGTGGCCGTGATTCCCTGTGGCGAGCGCTTTACGGTCCTGCTCAAGGGATTTATTTTCTCGCGCGTCGAAACCAAGGACGGCAAAATCGGCTACGTCCTCACCAATGTGATCGGCCTGGTTCCCGACGGAGACGCGCCTTCACTGTCTGGCAATCCGCAGGTGGCCACTTCATCAACAACTCCGGCGCCCGCGGACCCGCCGCGTCCGGCAGTTGCCAATGCCGCGGCAGTGGCCCCTGCCCCTGCGCAACCTGGACCTTTGCCTGTGACCACGTCCCCTGCTGCAAACACGTCCAATGCTCCGGCGAATCCTACCAGCGTTGACCCGAGTGGAGCCGCGCCGTCGCGAACTCGCAATTCGCAGGTGGACGCGGTGTCGACAACTCCGACGCCTGTGGATGCATCACGTCCTGCAGTTGTGAGTACCGCGGTAACGGCCCCTGACCCTGAGCAACCGGGACCTTTGTCTGTGATCCCGCCCCCTGCTGCAAACACGTCCAATGCTCCGGCGAATCCTACCAGCGTTGACCCGAGTGGAGCCGCGCCGTCGCGAACTCGCGATTCGCAGGTGGACACGGTTTCGGTTACTCCGACGCCGGTGGATGCATCGCGTCCTGCAGTTGTGAGTGCCGCGGTAACGGCCCCTGACCCTGCGCAACCTGGGCCTTTATCTCTGGCCCCGCCCCCTGCTGCAAACACGTCCAACGCTCCGGCGCCTGCTCCAGAGCCCACTCCGGCCCATACGGAGGCTTCGCAGCCTCAGCCCGAAGCCGCTCGACCTGAGCCCAGGCCAGTTCGCGCCGCCAGCGTGCAGTCGAGCTGGGAGCGTCCGCTGCCAAGCGCGCGCCCGACCTCCCGTTTGGAACTCTATTCCGGCTACTCGTATGTACCGAATAACCTCAATGGGGTAATGGGTTCGTTCGGCTACAACTTGAAGCCGTGGCTCCAGATTGCCGGAGACAGCAGCTACAACATCGTCACCACGAGCGGTGTGAGGAACGTCCTTTACGCGAACCACTACGGAGGTCGCTTCTACTATCGGCATCGCGGCTGGGGCTTTACTCCGTTTGTGGAGGGCCTTGTCGGCGGATCGCGCCTGGACACCAGTGGCGGTGGGGTTAAAACTTCCACCAACTGCCTGTCCTATAAGGCCGGAGGCGGAATTGACATTCGAGTCTCGCGTCATTGGGAAATCCGCGCGGTCAACGTAGACTATTACCACTCCGCTTTCGGCACCAACGCCGCACAGAACAACAACTACTGGGCTTCCGCCGGCGTGGTCTTGCGCCTCTTTGGCTCAGCGGGCGAGTAGGATACCCACTTTTCCGGTTACCGACTTAATCAGGAATTGAGAGGTCAGAACGTTATCCAACCGCTCCAGCCTGGGTGCTCGGCAACCCACTGCGCGTGACGCCGCCGAAGTTCCGGAAATAACGGCGATCCTGAAGTGACGGAAATCCAGCTAATTGGGTCATTGCTAAGGTGAATGATGTAGCTGTCATGGTGCTGCTCTTCGACCGCCACACGATCTTGTGGACATTCATCTACCAAGGTAGCCACATCCGAGGCACTCCCCGCCCGAGCTGACAAACCTCGGCCGAATAGGTGGCCGACGAACGTGGAACCCGAAGAGGCCCTGATTAGTTCCTTTAGATCGCCTATCTGCATGATAAAACCACCTGACCGTCCGTTCGGCATCTTTGACCTCCTGGGAACATCTCCGGTAACCGCGTTTCTCAGGCGCTATCCGGTTGGGTTACTCGCGTGTGCCCGCCGATTCGAGAAAAGGGCTGCTTTGGCTCCGCGCAGATAAGCCACGAATGGTAATCCTATCCTCAAATGGCGCAATTATTTGCAGTTGTCTACGATGGCAAGTCTTTTCGTTTCAACATGACGACCATCGGCAACAAGCGTGCATGAAGTTGTCGCCTCCGTGGGCCGAGCGCCCGCTGGTTTGCTGGGCCTGCTCTGCCTCATGCTACCGAACACTGCGCGGGCTGATAATTTTACTTTTACCGTTAACGGCGGAAGCGGAACTCTTAGCGCAACAAACATCGGGGGCGGCATGTGGGTCGCTGACTCTGGCACCGCTATATACAACCTCACAGCGTTCACCTTGTACGCCGGCACTGACAATGGCGCTATTCAAACTAGTCCGTCGGGGGGGATACTATTCGACAATGTGCTTTATCCGAATTCCAACCCAACGCTAGATGTATACGGACTGCTTTTCATCGATGCTAACGCTAACGAGCTGAACATATATGGCGGGCCAAATGTCGTACAAACATTCAAACTCACAGCCGTCCCCGAGCCAGGGACTATCAGCTTGTTCTTGTCAGGGATGTTGGGATTAGGTCTGCTGGTGGGGATGAACGGCCGAAGGCGAAACCCTCGAGTCGGCGAAGCATAGCCACCGAACCCTGCGCCCCACTCACCACCCGGCGCTTCCAGCGCCGAACGTAAAGCTCAACGCGCTGTAGGATTTCATCCTGTGGCGCATTTTGCTCCTAAAGCCGGGCAACTCGTTCTCGAAATGCTTCCCAAGCAGAATGCGCAACGCTAGTCACGATTTGCTTCGTAATCGCAAAACCGAGCTACGATGACCTTGCCCCGAAGGGCGTTAGCGTGTTCATCGGGAGCTCAAGTGGGAGAAGGTGATTTAGAATCTCTTTCGCCGATCTCCGATTCGGCGGTTCGAGGGCTTTTTCTCAAGTCATCTACGGTTTGCTGTCCGGTGTGTCCATATCCGTAGCCGACTTCACGGATAGTGCGTCAGGAACTTTTGTCAATGCGTTATCGCCTTGCCGGGTGAGATAAAGGATGAACGGAGTTAGCTCGAAGGGCGTCACCTCGTTTTCGGCCACCGTCCCAACTGGCTTGGACTTGAGCATCTGCAGCTGATTGTTCCAAGGTTCAACCTTAATACGTCCGCCGAGCGGCAGCGCAGCAATAACGTTGCCCGCTGGCTTTGCTGCTGACGCCTGCGCACTGGGCGCCGCGGATCTGCTGGTCAAGCCTGTCGCGACCCTGTTGCCCAGGTGCGGACTGACCAGATTGGGGATGTCCTTCGAACGTTCATTTAACGCTTGGAGGAAAAGTTGCGCGTTTTCGAGATGATCCTTGTATGGCGACTTCTTCAGTAATTCGATCCCCTCTTGGGTCGCCGCCTGTTCCTCTTCCTGTGTGTGAGAAAAGCCGAAGTGATGGAAGGTCTCCTTTTCGTCGAACCGCAGGCGATTGAAAAACGCATATTGCGTACCCATGCGATGTCTGAGCACGACATGGCCGAGCTCGTGGGCGAGGATAGCCGCAAGGCTGGCCTCATCAGGGAGCACATCCACCAAACCGCGGCTCAGGACGATAGTGTGGCCCATCGTGAAGGATTCCATCGTTGAGGTCATCAGAACGCGGCAGCGGACCGCGGGCTGGATATCGAGATTATTGGTGACCTCGAGGTTGTTAACCACCGTCTCCAGCACCTTATCCACATCCCCATACGGCGCCATCAAGCCCATGTGCTCCATCTTGGCTGCGACATTGTCTTCGGCCTGGCGTCCCCAGGCGCGTTTCTCTTCTAGCGGCGAGTAGTCGTTCGCGGTTTCACTCAGGTCATTCACTGGCCTCGGCGTCTCCACCAGAACCTTGCTTAGCTCTTGCTCTTCCGCAGCGTGGCTGGGGGCGTAACTCCAAAGGCGCGTCTGTGCCCTGAATGACGGGACCAACCGGTTGTCGAGTTCTTCGCTGTAGATGAAAGCTGGGAGCCATTCGTTCTTCCCGGCGTTCGTGCGCCAGCTGTCGAAATTGAAGTAGTAGCTGGTTTTGGATCTGCTGCTGTACCCACCGTTGAAGCGCACGATGTGGTAATCCTGATCTTCTACCCATATGCGGCCGACAAAGCGCCCTTTGTCGTTCTTCGATAATGGGTCGAGGTCGAAAACCAGACAGCGAATTTCACCCAAGAACTCGCGTCCGACATAGTCAAATTTGTAATGCTGCCGGTCGAGCCCATTTGTGTCCGGGTAGATCATTTGAAGGAAACCGCGCGGGAGGAATTCCATCGAGACCAAGCTCCCCAAGCCGCCGAACATGTTGCGTTTGGTATGAGTGCCATTGATCATCGGCTCGATCTCCAGGCCCTTCGCGATCTCCGCGCGCCCCAGAAAATACTTGTCGCCGTTCGGCACTGCGCCCAGATCCTTCCTAGGACGGAGAATCTGGATGTACGTCTCCACGATGGGTGAGTATTGGCGCAACGACTGCACTTCTGCCCGCTCCTGCGCCACGATCTTGTCAACGACGTCAGTCAGCGTCGGCTGCTGCTGAGGAGCTGCAGTCAGGGAGATCGCACCCAACGCAAAGGCCATAGGCAACATCTTCAGGGCACGCATATTGCCTCCTAAACCGCACGTGAGAGATATGGCTGGTCTTCGCAGGCTAGGCCCCGGAAAGCACGCTGGCAGCTGTACAAAGGGTTAGTTTAAGGGCAGGAGTACTTAGCGGCTGGCGCCCCTGGACGAAATGTCGGGGCCTCAAACTTGGTTACCGGAACCCACTTGTACAGTTACCGCTGCACTTATCTGGTAAGCGCCTAGAACCCTAGAACTAGGTTGCCTCGGCAACCACTATGAGGAGAAAATAATTAAGCCCCAGTCCCTCAGAACGGTCTGAGTTGATGGTCGGGGCGGGTCTTGACCTTCCCTGCGAATCCAGCCGACAACCCAGCAAAGCAGACCCAGTTGCTGTAGTTACGCTCAGGACAAGTTCCATTGCCAGCTCCAGCCACAAATGTTTTCTAGAAGAGAGTGCTTTCGTCTGCGGAGGGGTTCTACAAGAGGTGCGAGTGCGCGGGATGAAGCTCCAATATGAGGCGATTGGCAGGCAGGGTCTTGCCCTTGCATTTGCCCTTGTGTGCCTGATGGGGGTGGCGTCGGGAAAGGCGCAAAACACCGATGCGCAGCGGGAAAAGCCGCCCTCTACCCGGTTGTTGACGATGGAAGAAGGACGCTCCATCGCAGACGCCGCACAGGGGCAGGAGCAGCCAACGCACGGGACGCAGGATTGTTCGCACCTGATTCATGAGATTTACGGGAGCGCTGGATTTGAATACCCGTATGCAAGTTCGTTCGAACTGTTTGCCGGGAACGAGAATTTTGCGCGCGTGCGATACCCGCACGCCGGAGATTTGATCGTGTGGCCGGGGCACGTTGGCATCGTCGTTGATCCGTTGCAACACAGTTTTTCCAGTCTGGTGAGCACGGGATTCGATGTGCAGGACTATGAAGGAGCATATTGGAAGTCGCGGGGAAGGCCCCGCTTTTATCGGTACAAAGTGCAAAATGGCGGCGTGCTGACTGCGGCGAAGAACCCTGCATCGCGACAAGCCTCGAATGCGAACCGCCCACCAGGCGATGGCACGCTGATCGAAGAGCGATCCGGGGAAGGAAATTCCACGTTGGGCCGGCCAACGAAGGCGTCATCCGAACGGACGATGTTGATCTATGGACCGATGGCTCCCGAGGAAGCGACGGAGGCGAGCGGGCCGTTTGAAATTCCAACGAGCACGATTGTCGCGGCGGGAGGCAGGCCGCCAACACGCGAGGAAGTGGCTGAGGGCATCTCGGAATTGAGTGATGCGGCCGGGAATTTGCTGCGCAAGGATGATCCGCTCAAAACGCGCTCGCCAGTGCTGATCGTGGAACAGTTCAGCGTGGTGCGAGTGGAAATCAAGCGCGACCATGGCTGGGCGCGCCTGCAGGTTGAGTCCAAGGTTTCCATCGACGGCGGAACAATTCACCAGAAACCCCGGCGGGAGAACGTACGCTGGGAGTTGCGGCGTGTGCCGGCGGGCTGGGAGGTCGTTATGCCGCAGGATCGGACGTACGTACCCCATGACGTGGCGGTGAAGGATTTGGCGGCGCAGCTTGCGGGACTCACGCAAAGCGAGGGCGCCACCGCTCATGGGGCGACAGCCGTCCAGCAGGAATCGCACATCGCGAATCTCCTTAGCGCGCTGCTGGTTCAATAATGCATCAGCTTGTCAGGTAACCGCGTTAGTCAGGACTTGACCGTACACTGATAATGTCGAACGCCTTCCCGGCTTAGACTTGGAGTCTCTGGTTAGCTGCCAGTCCCGAACCACCACTAACGCCGCCTGTGCTAGCATGCTGGCGTCTTGTCACAGAAATCACAGCAGCAGAGTCTCTGGTTCTCCGTGGTGGTGCTCTTCGCCATCAATATCCTCAATTTCTATGACCGGCACGTCCCCGGAGCGCTCGTCGAACCGATGCGCAAGGAGTTCCATCTCAACGACAGCCAGATCGGCCTTCTCGGCAGCGCCTTCATTTGGATCTATGCCATTTTCGGCGTGCCACTTGGCCGCATCGCGGATTCTGCAAGCCGCAAAAAGCTCCTGGCCTGGGGAGTCGTCATATGGACGGCGATGACGGCTTCCGCAGGCCTCGCAACCACCTACGCGACACTGTTCATTTCCCGTGTAGGGGTGGGGGTCGGCGAAGCAGCTTGCGCGCCGACCGCGACGAGTTGGCTCGGCGATCTGTTCCCGCCAACCAGACGCTCTCGAGTCCTCGCGCTTTTCATGCTCGGGGTGCCCGTCGGCGGCGCTCTGGGGTTTTTCTTCAGCGGCCCGATCGCACAGGCGTATGGCTGGCGAGCCGCAATGGTATTTGCCGCGGTCCCGGCGTTGCTGCTGGTTCCCGCTTTACTGATGCTACAGGAACCGGAGCGCGGCGCCAGCGAGGCTCATCGCGCGCCGCAGGCAGTTGTCTCAATGTGGAGTGTGCTGCGCATCCCCACGCTGTGGTGGATCATCGCCTCCGGCGCGCTTCTGAATTTCAGCATGTATGCCATCGGAACTTTCTTGCCGGCGTTTCTGAGCCGAGTCCATGGCCTGTCGTTGGCGAAATCCGGCATCGCCACGGGCGTCGTCTATCTAGCCGGAGGCATCAGCGGGGGAACTCTTGCGGGTTGTCTAGGCGATTTCATCGTCCAGCGCCGCAAAGACGGCCGCATGCTTTGCGCCGCCGTCATGGCTCTGGTAGCCATTCCGTTTGCATGCGCGGGAATTCTTCAGCCCGCGGGCTCTTTGTTCGCGGCCATCGCGTTTCTGGCGCTGACGTACGCTGCCCTTACGACGTACTACGGGCTGGTGTACTCGGCGATACAGGACATAGTGGCTCCAAACCAGCGCGGTGCGGCGATGGCGATTTATTTTATGGCCATGTACATGTGCGGCGCATCCCTCGGACCGCTGCTCACCGGCAAGTTGAGCGATGTGTTGGCGCATCGCGCCGCGGCGATGGCGGGTTCAGCCACGGTCACGGAAACTTTCCGCGCCACTGGCCTTCAGCAAGCTATGCTGATTATTCCGGTTCTCTGCACAGCGCTCGCGTTTGTGCTTTACATTGGCTCGCGCACGATCATCACGGATATAGCGCGGCAGGAAGGTATCGTTGGCCGCGCGTCGTGACTCCTGATACGTCGGATTACCGGACGTGCAAATAATGGGACCACCCTCACAAAGCAACGCATTACTTTTCACCGCCCTCTAAGCTGTCCCGTCAATGCGATGGCTGCGGAAGCCTTCGAGGGTCCAGACGTCCTGCGCTTCGACGTGGCGGAGGAGATAGCGGTCGCCGCCTTGCGTAAGGACGCGGAAGAAGGTTTCACCGGGGGAATACCAGCGGTCTTCGATTTGCGAGATGGGGAGAAGGGTGTCGCCGAGTTTGAGGACGCGCGGGGATTCGTCCGCTTTATAACCCGAATAGCTGACGACCTGGACAAACTTCATAAATTTATCGGATTACCAGCAAGGTCATTTACGCGCATGTCGTCCGTTTCGGCGTTCCACGCGGCGCCCAGAAAAACAATCAGCGCGGAAATCTGCATCCAGATGAGCAGGCCGATTACCGCGGCCAGGCCTCCGTACACCAGGCTGTACGGCACGCGGCGGACGTAAAAACCGAAGACGACGTTCACCAGCCACCACAACAGCGTGGCCAGCGTAGCACCGGGCAGCACGCGCTGGAGACTCTCTTCCTTGGGCCGCGCCACCCAATACACGACCGTGAGCGCGAGCATGGCCAGCACCATAGCCACGAGCGGGAAAAACACCAGCCAGAGGCCGTTCACAAGGGTGTGTGTGCCGATTACGCCGGTTACCCAGTGGCGCAACGGCCGTCCGAATACCCCGAGAATTCCGGCGATGAGAATGGGCGCAACCGTGATCAGCAGCAACAGGAGGCCGCGAAGTTGGCGGTGCAGAAAGCCGCTGCGTTCTTCGTCCCCGTAAATCAAGTGAATGCCCTCCATCAGAAGTTTCATGACTTGCGAGCCGCCAATCAGGCTGCCCGCCCAACCAAGCAAAGCGAACTTCCACAGGTCGGGACCGCGGCGGCCGAGAAAATCGGCCACGATGCCCTGGCTACCGGGCGGAAGAAATGCGGTGAAATCGCGGATGGCGTCGAGCAGCGCGGTACGGCTGCCAATCCAACTGGAGGCCAGGCCAACGGCGAGAAGCAACGTGGGGAAAAAAGCGAGAAAAACATTGAAGGCGATGGCTTGGGAAATCATGCTGCAGCGCGGGAAGACGCGCTTGACGGTACCCCAGAGGCGAGTGGAAAGCCTGCGTTGGATAGGCATCGCTGGACATTATAGCCGCAGACGCCAGAATAAAATTTCTCTAATAACGATAAGTTTGGCCGGACTTCGGCAGCGGGAGGTCACGGCGCGGACGAACCTTTCGCTTTGTCCAACATCGTAAAGTAGAACGCTGTTGAAATCGTTACGGGGCCGGCACAAACCTCAACGGTTGGGTGACCGAGCCGGGGTAGCTCGGCTGCCAAATCTGCAAGCTGGCGAGACCGGGAGTTTCCACCTGAAACTCGACATCGTAGGTTTCGCCCACGGTGATTCCCATTTCCGCCGGCGAAAGTTTTGCTTGTGCGGGCGGAAGATTTACGCCATCTTTCGCAACCACCTTCCATTGCAGCGGCACATCACTATTATTCTTGGTCAGACGCACGCGAAGGTCTCCCTCGTCGTCGCAGATGTTGATGAACCGCAAATGGTATCGGGTGCCGATCCGCAGTTCCATCATGTCGGGCTGGGGATTTCCGTTCATCAGCATCATCAGGCCGAACGGTGCGTACCTGCCCATGCTGAAAACGAATGTCCTGTCGAGCTCAGGATTGTAGTTCTGGCGGGGCTCGAGAACAATCAGCGGCCCGTAGATGCCATTCAGCAGTTGCTCCCGGTCGTGCCAATGCGTGTGATAGATGAAAGTGCCCGCCTGGGGAGGCGCCATGCGGGCGACGAAAGAACTGCCCGGTGCGATCGGCGGAGTCGTCTGCTGGCCGCCGCCAGTCCAGCCCGGAACACCATCGTAATAGCTCTCCAGTTGGATGCCGTGCCAGTGAATGGCCGTCGGACTTTTCGTGAGGTTCTTCACCTCGATCTCCGCCCCCTCTCCCCGCGTTAGAATGATCGGCGGGCCAAGAAGGCTGGGCAATTTCTCTTTTGCCGGTTTCTCGGTCTCAGGTCTCGCCGGCACATTTGGATCGTTTAGTTCGAGCTTGTATAGCGGGGTTTTTTCGGGCTGCTCTGAGATTACCAACTGCAATTTGTGTGTGGCAGAGGTGGCAGCCGGATTCGCCGCGGTGGCGGCGCCGGGAAGCACGGTAATGCCCATGACCAGTCCGCCCATCCCGGCGCTGTGCTCGTGCACTGCCATGTGATCTGCGGATTTGGCGTCGGCGGGATGAAGTTCGTCCGTCGGCATCATGTGGACCATCATGTGGCAGTGAAAGAGCCAGTTCCCCGCCCGCTCCGGCGTCCAGGTCATTTCGAAAACATGTCCGATGTCAATGTGTTCGGTGACCGCGATTCGCCGCTGCTGTTCGGTGTAGCGCTCATAGCGCTCTCCGTCGCCGACGCCGTCTACCTTGAAATAAAAACCATGCAGGTGCATCGCGTGGTCGCTTGAAGTGGGATTGATCACCCGCCAGTGGGTAATCTCGCCGAGGTTGTACGTCAGGCGCTCGGTGTAGGGCCAGGATTTGCCGTTGATGAACAGGAATTGGTCGGGGCCGCTGGTTGCGGTTGGGAGTTTCCCCCAATCGCCGAGGACAAAGATGCGGTCGCCGGCTTTCCCGCCAGGCTCGTCGACAATGAACGCGCCGAACAGCAGGGTTTCGGCTTCGATGCGATCTTCGAGCGACTTGTCGCCCGTGGTGGCCCAATACAGGTAAGTGCCTGCCTCGCCGGCAACGAATTCCAGTTGCCGGGATTCGCCAGGCGCCAGCTTCACGGCATCCTTGGAATCGCCAGGATGCCGATGCAAACCATAAATCTTGGCTGTGAGCGGCAGCGAATTGCGGATGCTGAGGCGAATTTGAGTGTCTTGCGGGACGCGGAGGAGCGGGCCGGGACTTTGCGGCGCGCTGCCCTCCTCGCCGAAAGCGTAGACATCCCGGTGGCTGCCGTCTTCGCCTTCGGGATACCAAGTGGCTTCGCTGAGGACGAGTTTCAGCTCCAGCACGCCATTCTTGAGCAGACCGGCTGGTGTGCGATTGTCGTTCGCTGCAACTTTTGGGAGGGAGGAATTCTTCCCCGCCCGGCAGAAGGCTAGTGGAGAAAACAGCACCAGCAACGCAATCCCGAAGAGAGTCCCGCGCGGCATTCGACCTCCTCGCTGCATGCTCTTATTCGGCCGTCACATCATTGGCGGAAAACGTATCCCGCCCCGGTTTGTGCGTCAATAGAAACAAACTCCCTCGAGGCGGAGCGGCCGCGCATTTTCCGGATCGGCAGTCCTGTCGTACACTGCTCATACGCGTTCCCGAGGATGCTGAAAATGAAAACAGCCCCGGCGGCGAGAATCTGCTTCCGGAAAGTGAAGAGTGCCTTGTTGGCGTCGCCGCGGGTGCTCGGAACCGTGCTCGTGCTGCTTTTGTTGCCATGCCTGGCTGCGGCGCAAGCTGAACCGCCGAAGAAAGTCACGTGGAAATCGGTGGAATTCGCCATCGTGCGCTTTAACGATCAGGCGCCGAATTCCTGGAGCATTTATCACTCGGAGAAAAAGGGCGTTCTGCTGGTGCGACTCTGGAAGCGCTACATGCTGGTGAAAATTCAGGACGAGGAAGTGTATGACATCGACCCGCAGAAAATCACTGTGCATGGCGATTCGGCGGAATGGTCCTATGCCGACATCCCGGATAAGCCCATTGAGATTGTGGAGTGGAAAGAACGGAACATCGGCTCCATGCAGCGAGTGACGTTTCGCTTCGGAAAAAACGGCCACGTGATGGAACTGCAGATTCCGCTGGGGCTCAATCGCGAGCCGATGTACTGAACTGGCCTCCGCGAGAACTAATCCGATCGGCGATACACGCCATAAAACCAGGGAATTCCGAGGGCGCCGGGAGCGACCCCAATGTTGACGGCATCGCCCGGGCGGAAGCGATCGTAATCGTCTGAGTCAACCGCCAGCCGCTCAAAACGATGCCCGGCCCGCCAGGAGGGCACGAAAAGACGTCGCGTACCGCGCACCACGCCCTTCATCTGATAACGGCTCTCCACAACCGACGGTTGGAACCTGACATTCTTGGGCGAGTCCAGCCGCCCGTTCAGAACCAGGGCGGTCAAAAGAATGAATGGAATCGGAATCAGCCCGGTAAAAAGATGCCGCAAGACTTCGATTTCCTTGCGCGCGCGGGCCCGGCTTTCCAGAACGATAGCCAGCGCCAGCGCCACAAAAAACACCACGCCGAAAAAGACCAGCATGCCGTCAAGGTCCAGCGGCGGATAGATCTGGCTGACGTACGGGAACAGGAGCGAGCCGGCGAGAAACATGGTCATCTGGCGGATCAGGCGGCGGCGAAACACCAGTTCCGCGGCGGCGGAAGTCAATCCGCAGACCGGGCACTGATCGCTGGCGCGTTCGGAGCCACAATCCAGGCAGTGGGTCATGGAAAATAGTATAAAGCCTTAGCTGTTTTCGGCGAGCTTGGCGAGGATTTCCTGATAGGGATGCGTGTTTGGGTCTTCAGGGAGCGCAATCGCGACTCCCATGCCCAAGCCGGGCTCCACGCGTTTGACGGAGCATTCGAGCCAGACGGGGTGGTCGGCAACGAGTTGCGCACGGAATCCCGCTCCCACCCAAAGAACATCCTCGGATTCGATGAACATGCCGCCCACGCTGATATCGCGCGTGCGGGCCTTCAGGCGTGCCGAGCCCCACTCGATTTCGAGGCTGGCCTGATACGGATAGCGAGGCGCCCTGCGGCGTTCGGGACGGCGAGGCCCGAATTCCCCCACGGCCATAGACGGCGCTCCTCTGAGAGATAGATGGCGCGCAAGTTCGAACCCAAGCAGCGAGCCTACGCCCTGAAGATACGCCTAAAAGCAGCACATTGTTTCAGACACCGGGAGCGGGTGTTCTGTTCCCGTCATTTTCCAGTTGAGCACAGGACTGGAAGCACGAATGAGACCCTTTACATTCGGAGATTGGGGAGCTATGTTGCCGAGGTTTCGGAAAGCGCAGGAGGATTCCCATGGGAGGCAGTGCGACCGACTATCTGGCGGCGGAACGAACCGTGCTGGCGTGGATCCGCACGGGCATCGCCCTGATGGGGCTGGGATTTGTGCTGGCGCGGTTCGGGTTGTTTCTGCAGGAGTTCAACCACTTGCAGCCGGATTTCCAGGTGAGATCGTACGGCATATCACTCTGGATTGGAGTTGCCTTGATTCTAATGGGAGTTTCGGTGTGCCTGTTGTCCACCTTGCGGCATCTGCGCATGCTGAAGCAATTGGAAGCCGGCGAATCGCTTTACTTACACCGGCCACGGTTGGTGGTCGGCGTCGCGGTGGCGCTGGTCGTTCTAGGCCTGGTGATGGCCGGATACCTGCTATTTGCCAATCCGAAGACACTCGTTCATGCATCTATGAGGAAGGAGAAATCCATGGCGACGAGCGCGGAAAACGGAATTGTGCGGATAGCTGGCAACCTGTCGGTGGACGAGACAGTGGCGAAGCTGCAGGGGATCCTGCAGGCGAAGGGCGTGAAACTGTTTGTGGTGGTGGATCACAGCGGGGAAGCGGCGAGTGCGGGGCTAAAGATGCCGAACACCAAGTTGCTTATTTTTGGCAATCCGAAAGCGGGGACGCCGTTGATGCTGGCGTCACCGAGCGTGGCGCTGGACTTTCCACTCAAGATCCTTGTGGCCGAAGATGGCGCGGGCAAGACTTGGATTTCCTACAACTCGACGGCTTATTTGCAATCGCGGCATGCTCTGCCGGCGGAGTTGCTGTCGAACATCGCGGTGATCGACGCGCTTGCGGCAAAGGCGGCGGAGTAAGAACCACCGCATCTCTTCGCGCACCCAACAAAGAACCGTGCAAAAAGGCCTGGAAAACAGACATCCAAAACGATGAATCTTAAGCGACTCAGCGCAACTGCGTTTTGCCGCTCCATGGCCCGTGTGTTAAATTAGTAGTTCGGGCCTCCAGTCCAATCTGCATCTGAGGGAGATTTCATGGGGTTTTTCAGCACGGCTTCGCGCCGGCTTGGCATCGCGGGAGAGTTGCTCTCCTTTTTTGCGCGCAATAAGCGCTGGTGGATGCTGCCGGTCATCCTGGTGGTGCTTTTCACCGCCGTTCTTATCGTTCTGGGACAAAGCTCAGCTCTCGCGCCGTTCGTCTACGCGCTCTTCTAGGCGAATCGCGCTGCTATGGCCAATACTCTCGTCGAAAACCTGAAAACTCTTTGGAACGCGTGGAAGCGCCTGGCACACAAGATTGGGAACTTCCAGGCGCGGGTGATTCTGACGATCATTTACGCCATCGCGGTCCTGCCGTTTGGCCTGGTGGTCCGCTTGTTCTCCGATCCACTGCGCATCAAACATCGCCCCACAAACTGGATTGAGCATCCCGCCGAGGTCCACGACATCGACTGGGCCCACAGGCAATAACCGATGCACATTCTTGGCATTTCCTGCTATTACCACGATGCTGCAGCTGCGATTCTGCGCGACGGCCAACTGGTTGCCGCGGCAGAAGAGGAGCGCTTCTCACGCGTCAAACACGACTTTGGCTTTCCCAAGCACGCCATCGAATTTTGCCTGCGCGAAGCGAAGATTGACGCGAAGGAACTGGACTATGTGGTTTTTTACGAACGGCCGTTTCGCAAGCTGGACCGGCTGTTGATCAGCGTCCTGCAAACTTACCCCCAATCCTGGAAGGTTTTTCGCGAATCGATGATCGGCTGGATGCTGGACAAGTTGTGGATCGCCAGCACCCTGCAGTCGGAGTTGGGAATCAGCCGCGATCGCGTGCTGTTTTCCGAGCACCATCTTTCGCACGCGGCGAGCGCGTTCCTTTGTTCGCCTTTTGAAGAATCGGCGATTCTAACCGTCGACGGCGTCGGCGAGTGGCTGACTGCAGCTTGCGGCGTAGGACGCGGGACACAAATCCAACTGACCAAGCAGATCGAGTTTCCGCACTCGATCGGGCTGCTCTACAGCGCGTTCACGGCGTTCCTCGGCTTTGAAGTCAACGAAGGCGAATACAAAGTGATGGGCATGGCGCCTTACGGGACGCCGCGCTACGTCGACAAAGTCTGGAAGACGGTGAAGCAGAACGAAGACGGTTCTTTTTCACTGGACATGGATTATTTCTGCTTCCACTACGCGACCGACCGCATGTACACGCCGAAGCTGGTGGAACTTTTCGGTGAGCCGCGGCCGCGGGAAACGCCTTTCTTCACCGAATCAACCGGCTTCCCGAAATATTTCGGCAAAAAGCCGGCGGATTACATTGCGCAATGCCGCGTGAACGAACATTACGCGGACATCGCCGCCAGTATCCAGCGCGTAACGGAAGATTTGCTGGTGGGCATGGCCAAAAATCTTCATAAACAGACCGGCCTGAAAAAACTCTGTGTCGCCGGCGGTGTGGGACTGAACAGCGTCGCGAATGGAAGAATGCTGCGCGAATCCGGATTCGACGAGTTGTTCATTCAGCCGGCGGCGGGGGATTCCGGCGGAGCGTTGGGCGCCGCGCTCTGGGCTTACCATTCCGTGCTCGGCAAGCCGCGGTCGTTCCTGATGGAGCACGCTTACTGGGGACAGGAATACGGCGCGTCGGAGATCCGTTCGTTCCTCGAAAGCGAAAACATTCCCTACCACGAGGCCGCCAGCACGGATGAGTTGCTCGACCGAACGACGGATTTCCTCACCAACAGCAAGGTGGTGGGCTGGTATCAGGGTCGCTTTGAATGGGGCCCGCGCGCGCTGGGGCATCGCAGCATCCTCGCCGATCCGCGCGGGGCGGACATGAAAGACGTCGTCAACTCGAAAATCAAGTTCCGCGAACCGTACCGGCCGTTTGCGCCGTCGGTGGTGGCGGAAGCAGCGCCCAAGTATTTTGAGCTGGGCGACGCGGCGAATCAATATCCACTGCGCTACATGTTGTATGTGACGCCGGTGAAGCCCGAGCACCACGCCACGCTGCCGGCAATCACGCACGTGGACGGTTCCGCTCGCGTGCAGACGGTCTACCGCGAGCAGAGTCCGCTTTACTATGGCCTGATCGAGCGCTTCGGGCAGGCGACGGGCGTTCCCGTGGTGCTCAACACTTCCTTCAATTTGCGCGGTGAGCCGATCGTGACCACGCCCGCGAACGCCTACAGCACGTTTTCCCGCAGCCAGATGGATTGCCTGGTGCTCGGAAATTTCCTCATCGAAAAACCGTCCTAGTTTTTCGGGCGGGTTGCGTCGAGTTGCGCCAGCCACGGCTCGAGAATTTCCGCTGCCACTTTGCTGCCCTGCGGCGTCCAGTGGCCATCGCAACTTAGAAAGAATTGGTGGAAGTTTCCCCCGGAGCGCGCGTCCATGTCCGGCAGGAGGTCTTTCACGGGAATTCCCTTCTCCTGGCCCCAACTTAGTACCACCGGCCCGAGCCGATTCGCTCCCGATTGTTTCAATCGCGCAAAATCATTGGACGTAGGAATCAAGATTACGGCCATCCTGGCATGGTGAGCATCCGCCGTCGCGTGAATGTCGTCGAGCGCATGTTTCAGGCGCGCGATATCCACATCGTCGAAATCGTTGTAGCCGGAATACGGGGGTGCCATTCGCCAGTACATGCTGGAGTAAAGGAACTGGCCAACGTGGTAAGACGCCAGGTACGCGCGCAGAACGGATTCGACGCGGTCCCAGAAACCTTCGCCGGCTTGCGGCTGCACATGGTTTGTGTAAACGATGGAAAAATCGTCGGCGTAATAGGGCCGGTAGCGATCGGCGTGGTGGACCTTGCCCCATTCGAGCGACATATCGTGAAAATCGTTGTCGGGAAGCACGCCGACGACGACCGTGTCGTGGTCGAATTTCGCAGCCAGCGTTTTGTAGAGCAACGCATATTGCAAAGGGCCAAAATCACCGCTGGTGCCGAAGTTCAGATACTCGCGCCCGGTGTGTTTCTCGAGAATGTTCGTCAGGCGGTCCTGGTCGGCCAGGCCCAAACCCTCGATCATCGAATCGCCCAGCACGACGGTACGTGGCTTCGGAGAGTGCAGACTGCGCTCCACGTCACGCGCGCCGTAACTGTTGGTGGTGTATTGCACGCTGAAGCAGCCGCCCTGATGATAAAAGTGGCCGTTAGGGCGGTGCCAAACGCCGAAGTCGGGATTGATGTCGGCCCAGAAATTGTTGTAATTGACGTGATAGGACGGCTTGCTGGAGTGCCAATCCGTGACGTTGATGTAGACGAGGCAGACGAGTTCGACCATCACTGCGAACAGCAGAAAATTTACGACCAGGAGTTTCAGAAAATACAGGAAGGACTTCAGGCCGGAGCGCTTCGGCGCCGCTTCCGCAGCTACGGGAGTTTTTTCGTCCATTCTTTCTCCGGATAAATGTTGTAAAGAAAAGAGTACCGCGTTTTGAGGAGATTCGTCACATCGCGCGGGTTTCTTGCCGGGGTTACAGCCGCTTGCCGATCATGATGAAAAATCCGCCGTCGCGGCCGCCGACCAGCATCTCGCCGGTCTGCACGAGGAAATGATTGAAGGCCGTGCCGGGGGCGTGCGGCTCAAAAAGTTTTTCGTCGGTGGCAAAACTCTCGCCCTGAGCTTTAGGGATGCTGTTCATGAACTCGAAGCCATTTTCCCTGAACCAGCCCTGCACTTCTCCGAACGTGTGCTTCGACTCATGCGGGTTTTTGTACTGGTCTAGAAACCAGGCCTTTTTGCGGCCATGATTCGCAGCGCGGTCTCGGATCTGCGGATCCAGAAATTGCATGCGATCTCCGGAAACGCGGAACATCCAACGGCGAAAATCGGTCGCCAGGCGGCTGTACTTGTTGTAAAGCCCGATCAGAATAAACCCGCCGCGTTTCACCAGCTTGCCGATGGTCTGGAAACCGAGATACGGATCGCTCGTGTGGTGCAGCACGCCATTGCACACCACAAAATCGAAGCTTTCCTCCGGAAACACCGGGCGGAACAGATTCATCTGCAGGAAGCGGGTGCCGTTGATTTCGTTTTCGCGGCGGAAATTTTCCGCCAGTTGCAGCGAGTGCAGGCAGCCATCCGCGCCGATCACGGTGCGGCCCCAGGTCATCCCCAGAAAATTGCTTAGTTGCCCCGTGCCGCAGCCGACCTCGAGAATGGAGGAGCCGTGACGGATCTGTTCGTCGAGCAGCTTGGCGAAAACACCGCGGCGCGCCTTCAGGCGGAGCGCCTCGGCGGAATCGAAGTCGTCGTAATTCGGGAACGGCGTCTTTTCGTAGAACGCCTGCATGGCGCGGGTAACGTCCGGCTTATCGGCCGGCCAGTCATTCCGCCAGAACAGATGCGGGATTCCGCCGTCCACGGGAAAAGCATGGCGGCAATTTTCGCAGGTCACCTGGTCGGGGAGGGCGGCAAGGTTTCCACCGCAAATCGGACAGGCCAATAAGATTTCAACTGCACTACGGGTTATTGTTGGCACCTATTCCAAATCCTACCATACAGCACACCCAGGGGCGAATTGGCGATTTGCGCACACGATGAGTATTGCGCGGCGCATTCCGGGATGCTAGCCTAAGCGAACAAAAGGCGAATTATTTGGCTGCCTTCCGGGAGACCTCGATGGCAAGCAACGCGTTTTCCCTGGCTAGGGCGGGAGGTTCCTCCACCCTTGCCCGTGTCACGCAGGTGCTGGATTCCTTCGCGGCGCGCGACCGCGACGGGGAAATACTTACGGCGGTGCGCCACTACCCTGCCCGGGAGGCGCAATGGGCGGAATTCCCGGGGTGGGTGCACGCCGAATTGCGCGCGGCGTATAACGCTAAGGGCATCCGGCAACTCTACACGCACCAGGCGGCGGCTGCCGAAGCCGTGCATGCGGGCAAGAATGTGGTGATCGTGACGCCGACTGCTTCGGGAAAAACGCTTTGTTACAACTTGCCGGTTCTAGACGCCATTCTGGCAAACGACGACACGCGGGCCTTGTACCTCTTCCCCACCAAAGCGCTGGCGCAGGACCAGCTGGCGGAATTGCACGACTTGAATAAGCGGCTGGAGAATCGCGTCGGCGTGTTTACATACGACGGCGACACCCCAACCGACGCGCGCAAAGCCATCCGCGAGAAAAGTCACCTCGTCCTGACCAACCCGGACATGCTGCACACCGGAATCCTGCCGCACCACACGCGCTGGACGCGGCTCTTCGAAAATCTGCGCTACATCGTGGTGGACGAGCTGCACACCTATCGCGGCGTCTTTGGCAGTCACTTGTGCAACGCGCTGCGGCGGCTGCAGCGCATCGCACGATTTTATGGCAGCAAGCCGCAATTCATCTGCTGCTCGGCGACAATTGCGAATCCGGGAGAACTCGCTTCACGGCTGATCGAAGATGAAGTGGAAGTGCTGGCGGCGAACGGCGCGCCCGCGGCGGAGAAAACGTTTGTGTTTTACAACCCGCCGGTGGTCAACCGCGCGCTGGGTATCCGGCGGAGCTACATCAACGAAGGCTCGCGCGTGGCGCAGGAATTCCTGAAACACGATTTGCAGACGATGGTCTTCGCCAATTCGCGTCTGCACACGGAGTTGATCCTCACTTATCTGCAACAGGCGAATCCACAGCAGCCGGGGAAACCGGAAACGATCCGCGGCTATCGCGGGGGATATTTGCCGAACGAACGGCGCGAGATCGAGCGCGGACTGCGCGAGGGGCGGATTCGCGGCGTGGTGACGACTTCCGCGATGGAGCTCGGAATTGACGTCGGCTCGCTCGATACCGTCGTAATGACCGGCTACCCCGGAACGATTGCCGCCACCTGGCAACGCGCGGGCCGCGCCGGACGCCGCAGCGGAAGTTCCTGTGCCGTTCTGGTAGCCTCTTCCGCACCGCTCGATCAATTCATCATTCGCCATCCGGACTATTTTTTCGGGAATACGCCGGAGCACGCCTTCATCCAGCCAGACAATCTGGAGATTCTGATCAATCACCTGAAATGTGCGGCATTTGAATTGCCGATCGGCCCACAGGAAAAATTCGGGGAAGTGAACGTGCAAGACTTGTGCGCGCGACTGGCCGAGGCGGGCTATCTCCACCTGGCGGGAGAAAATTATCACTGGACGCAGGAAGCGTATCCGGCGGATACCGTCAGCTTGCGTTCCGTGACCAGCGACAATTTCGTGATCATTGATGTCACTGGCGCGCCGCAGGTGATTGGCGAAGTGGATTTTCCGAGCGCGCTGGCGACCGTGCACGAAAAGGCGATTTACCTGCACGGCGGACAACAGTACCACGTGGAGCATCTGGATTTTAAGGAGCGCAAGGCGTACGTGAAGCAAGTAAGTGTGGATTACTACACGGATGCGATCCGGTATACCCAGGTGCGGGTGCTGGAGATTGCGGAGACTGCGCGCGGGGATGAGCCACAAGATAACCGGGCAAGTTCGGCCGCTAGAAACAGCGGTGAAGAGCACAGCCAGGAATGGCTGTGCCACATGCGGTCACATGGGGACGTGCTGGTGCGTTCGCAGGTGGTGGGGTTCAAGAAGATTAAATTTTTCACGAATGAGAATATCGGCGCGGGGCAACTCGAATTGCCAGAGAACGAGATGCACACGACGTCGTACTGGATTACGCTGGAGCGGGCGCTACTCGAGTCTCTGCCATACACGATCAGCGAGCGGCAGTCGGGGATGTTCGGCTTGTTGTACGCGCTGGCGTCGGTGGCCACGCTGCTGCTGATGTGCGACGGGCGCGATTTGGGAACGGCGATTGGCGAACGGCCACCAGCGCCGGGCCTGGGGAGCGAGGAGTTCACACCAATGCGCATGGAAGAGGCCGTTGGCGCACAGGCCAAGGAATTCTTCGAGCCGAATTTGTATTTGTTTGACGCGTATCCGGGCGGAATTGGATTTTCGGAGCCGCTGTTCCGGGCGCATGAGTTGCTGGTGCGGAAGACGCGGGAATTGATTCAGGCTTGCCCTTGCGATGCCGGATGCCCTTCGTGCGTGGGACCGGCGGGAGATCTGGCGCCGAAAGCGAAGGAGGCGGCGCTGGCGATTCTGGATCGGTTGTGCGGGTAAGAGAAGAGTTCACACAGAGGACACAGAGGAAGAGCACAGAGAGCGTGGAGAGTTGGCTGGGAACGGTTGAAGCCGCAAAAGCGGGAGCAGAGCTCCCGCACTCCAAAGGGGGCAACATCGATCGATTTTCGAGATTGGCGGCGTTGAAGCCGGCGCGTGGAGTGGTGCCCAGGCCGGCGGAATTGCGCACGCCGGATGAGACGGATTCGCTCAGCCGGTTGCTGGGCGCGGGGATCGCAAGGAATCATTACGGCGAGCACCTGGCGATTCGCAACTGGTTTTCGACACCAGAGTTTGCGGAGCCGTCGCCAGCGTCGCTGGAATTGTTGACAAAGAGGCCCGCCTCAGAAGGCGGCCGCTACAAAAGACAGATTCAAGATTCGCGTGCAGCGCTGGAGGATCCGGAGAAGTGGTTGTTTCTGGATACGGAAACAACAGGGCTCGCCGGCGGGACAGGAACGTATGCGTTCCTTGTGGGCCTGGCGTGGTGGGATGCCGGCGGTTTGCAGGTGGAGCAGCTTTTCCTGCGCGATTTTTCCGAGGAGCACTCGCTGCTGCACGAACTTGCCGCGCGGCTGGCGGAGCGGCCTGTGCTCGTTACCTTCAACGGAAAATCGTTCGACTGGCCGCTGCTCGAAAATCGTTTCACGATGACGCGAGCGATCAAGGTGCCGCAGTTAGCAGCGCATCTGGATTTGCTGCATCCGGCGCGCGCGCTCTGGAAATTGCGCCTCGGTTCGGTGCGGCTCGTCGAACTCGAGCGGCACGTGCTGGAGGCAGAGCGGCTCGGTTGGCACCGCGGAGACGATGTGGCGTCGGCGCTGATTCCGCAGTTTTATTTTGATTATCTCCGCGGAGGCACCGCCGACCCGCTTGCGGGCGTGGTGAAACACAACCAGATGGATTTGCGGGGGCTCGCCGCGCTTTTTGGAAAGATCAATTCCCTGTTGGACGAACGGCAATCGCTTGCAGCCGAAGATTCGCTCGATCTCTTCGGCCTGTCGAAATTCTTGCAGCGGCGCGGCGAGAACGAACGGGCGCACTCGACATGTGTTCAGGCTCTCGATGCGGGATTGCCGGCGGAAATTCGCCCTCGCGCGACGCGGGAACTGGCGCTGATGGCCAAGCGCCGCGGCGACGGCGACAGCGCGGCGGCTTTGTGGCGCGAACTGGCGGGCGATCCATCGGATGGCTTCGAGGCCTGCGAACAACTGGCCATCCACTACGAACGCAAAACCAAAGATATCGAGCAGGCGCTTGCCTTCGCGCAACTCGCCCTTGCCAAACTCCACCGCCAGCGCACTCCCTCCCTCGATCCCTATGCGCGGGAGCGCACCCGGCGCCTCGAGGAGAAGTTGATGTGCCGGGTAGAGCGTTTGCGGCATCGCATAAAGAGGAGTGATGCCGCCACCAGGGCGCCCCTGCTGGCTAAACCAGCGGCGGCGAGCGGCGGCGTCCGATAGTCCTTTTCTGATTTCCGTTCCCTCTCGTGAATCGCTCGAATTTGGAGGCACAAAACGGATGGATTCCCCAGGCACAAAGCAGCAAACTTTCAGCATGGCAAACATGGACACCACAACTCATTCTTATTTGCACACCGAACTTGAGGCACGCCGGGCGAGCTTGCAAGCAGCGGCCGGCGCGAGCGTTTCGGACGCCTCGCTTCGCCAGCTCCTCAACAGCGTGGACGAAGCTCTTGCGCGGCTGAACGGCGGAACCTTCGGCATTTGTGAAGTGTGCCACGACTCCATCGAAGCAGACCGCTTGCTTTGCAACCCCTTGCTGCGTTTCTGCCTGGACCACCTATCTTCCGAAGAGCAGCGCGCGCTGGAACGCGATCTGGTGCTGGCAGCGGGAATCCAGCGCGGACTTCTGCCACGAATCGATTGGTCGGTTTGTAATTGGCATGCGCGCTATCACTACGAGCCTGCCTCGCTCGTAAGCGGAGACTATTTCGACCTGATTGAGAACGATGACAGCTTTCTGTTCCTGCTCGGCGATGTTGCCGGCAAAGGCGTGGCGGCGTCCATGCTGATGAGCCACTTGCATGCGACGTTCCGGTCGCTGGCAGGCCAGAATCTGCCGCTGAGCCAGTTGGTGGGGCATGCCAACCGGTTGTTCTGCGAAAGCACCACGGCGGGGCAATACGTCACGCTGGTTGTGGGCCGCGCGTGGCCCGACGGCAAAGTGGAGTACGCCAGCGCGGGGCACCTGCCGCTGTTGCATGCTTCGCGCGCGGGCGTCACTTCGCGGCAAGCCACGGGTGTGCCTTTGGGAATGTTCTGCACCGCGGACTTCCCTGTCTGCCAACTCGAATTGGCGCCTGGCGATTCCTTGTTTCTCTACACGGATGGATTGTCGGAGGTTTTCAACCTCAAAGGCGATGAGTATGGATTGCGACGCGTGGAGGCGCTCATCGCGCGGCACGCTTCAAAACCTCCGGAGCAGATGCTCGCGGCTTGCTTGAAAGAGGTCCGCGAATTTTCCGCGGGCGTAAAACGCACGGACGACCTGACTCTGCTGGTAATGCAGCACTCAAATTGAGTTGGCGGCTCGCGGGCTAACGCTACCCCGTCTCTAAAACCCTGATGCAGGATTGAGGTCCATCGCCACCGTGCCGGAATCCGCAGTCCGGATATCGGTAGAGGACGGAGTGTGTGGTGCGTCGGGTATCAGGCGCCAGTTGAGTTTCGCGGTCCACTGAAGGAACATCCCCGAGCTGCCGCCTTCCAGGGTGATGCATTCCCTGCCGCTGCACCGGAAAAAGACGCTGCACTGCCCGGAATCGAAGCTGAGGAAATTCGAGCGGCGCGATACGTCCGTGCGGTCCGGATATTTCTTGTCCAGCGCCTCGGCATACTCCGTAAAAAAGCGCGACGCGGCGGCGATATCGGTCAGCCGGATGCGCGTGAACAGCATCAGGCGCTTGGTATTTTTCTCTTCGAACGTCGCGTAATCATCGCCGTCCCATTCGGCGGCCATGGCCTTGGCGCGCGGCTCGTCGAGAAATTGTTTCAAAACTTCTTTCCATCGCAATTCGACCCGGGCATTCTCTTCCAGCAGGACCCAGTTCTCGCCGGGTGCGGTGGCTGGTAAATCCACTTTCAGCGGTGCGGGCGCCCGATTCGCGAAATACAGGTCCGGATGCAGGATTTGCTGAGTATTGGCCGGTGGCCGGGCAAACACGGATGAAAACGCCGGCCAGCCGCCGGACTTCAGCACGCCCATCGAAAAGGTCAGGCCGCTGAAATAAGGAAACATCAGCGAATCCTTGATAAACGGCGGAGCCTTTTTGAGGATGGGGGTTTCGGCAAGATCGCCGACAAAAACGGAAGGGTCGAACTCGGGCAGGTCCTTCAGCTTCAAACCTTTATCTCTTAGCTCGAAATCGAGCATGCCGGCCATCGCGCTGCCTTCCAGAACAGCCTCACGCGCCATTTCAGCATCGTCGTTTGGCCGCGCGGCGTGCACCCAGGGCTCGATATCGAACTGCTGATCTTGTAGCGCGTGGGTAAGCTCGTGGGCCATCACCATGCGCTGCTCGTCCGCCGGGATCCAGTCAGCGATATAGAACTCGTGAGCCTTCGGGTCGTACAGCCCGGCGATCTGCTCGGTCAACAGATCGACAAGAAAGGCGTCGAGGTTAAAGCCCTTTGGAATCAATCCGAAGGCTTCGGCGCTGCGTGCAGAGGCGTAGCGCTCTTTCGCGTCTTTTTCGTCGTCCATCTGCTTCAGGACGTAAGCGTGAATGTCTTCGCGCGAGCGAATGGATTTCTTCAAAGGAGCCTTGATGCCCCAACCCGTGATTTGGCTCATTTCCTTGACCACTTCGTCCGCGGTGGCAAGAAATTTCGGGTTGCTCGTTCCCACAGAGGGGGTGGCGGCTGCGGGGGCAGGGGCAGCTTGTTGAGCCGGTGTGAATGGGGCGGCGAGGAGAGCCAAAGCCACGAGCAGCAAGAAGACGAAAGAACGCCTGAGGAACCGGTGACGAGGGGGCATAGGAGGTCAGGATAGCAGATTCTTCGGAGACAGAGCCGAACCTGGACGCCAAAATCGCCTGTTCATTTTGAAACATACCCGCCAGGATTTCCACAGCGGTTGATGTTGTTCTGCATTCGTAACACACTGGTAATTTGTTAGGGTGACAGCTATACATCGATTCAACGTCGGGGGTAGGACATGTATCCACCAGGACTCCGTTTGCGCCAGACTCGGGAAACGCTGGGATTAACGTATCGGGAAGTAGAACAGGCCAGTTATCAGCTCGCGGCGAAGCGCGGCAGGCCAGACTTTATCCTGCATATCAGCCGCTTGGCGGATATCGAAAATCGTAATGTGGTGCCCAGCCTGCACAAATTGTATTCCCTCGCCACCATTTACCACCTTAGTCCCCTGGAAATCTCAGAATGGTATGAAGCGCCGTTCCAGCAAACGTTTGAGGACGGAACGGCCTTTCCCGCGCAACACACCCACCTGCACGAGTTCCCGATCCGATTTGCCTTAGGTCCGCAGCCTGGCTCCAAGTCTGGGTCCAATTGCACGGGATTGTTGGCCGAGCAACCTGGTAACTTGCGTTGTTTCCCGGGGATGAAACAGGAGGCCTCCATCCGCTTTCGTTACGGCTATATTGGCCTCTCTGACCGGCGAATGGCGCCCATTTTGCGGCCGGGAAGCATGGTCATGGTGGATACCGCAGTGCGGAAGATCGAAGAAGAGGAATGGTTCACCGAGTATGACCGGCCGTTGTATTTCGTGGAAACAAGAGGGGGTTACCGTTGCGGCTGGTTTCTGAAGCTGAAATCAAGACTTGTCATGCAGCCACACATGCTTTCGCATTGCGCGCCGGAAGCATGGAGAACTCCAGCGGAAGCCGAGGTGGTGGGAAAAGTGGTTGGAGTGATCACCTACTTGAATGAGCCCTGGGATTGCGCTCGCGAAGTAGCTCCAGCAATGCAGTCAGATTGGATCGAAAAAGTTCCTTGAGGTAGTCCGGCGCCTCCAACGGAATCCAGTCCTCGATCCGGCCACGGCAGCGCCGGATGCCCTCCTGAACCCCTTCCGGGAGGGTTACGAGAAACTGGCTAAGCTCTTCCTCCTGCTGCGCCAGAGGCATCTCCAGCAGCCGCTCAAACAATTCTTCGTGGCACTTTGCGAGTGACTCCCCAACGGGCTCCGCCCCGTAAACCGCTGAAAGCCGGTCGTGCGCGTAGATATTAGTCGAGGGGCTCTTGAGGCTCGCCAGATACGCCAGCCGGGCAAAACTCTCGTTCAAGGGCTCGAGGTAATGGAGGGCCAGGTCGTAAAGAATCTGGCGGTGAATACGAAGTTCTTCCTGCATTTGGGGCTCCCTCCCGTCGGAACGTTCCGCCACCGGAACTTGTGCGTCGCCCATAACGCAACCGTTCAGATCTGGGTCACCCTTCGCGGCCAGGAGGGTTCCCATGAAAAGATATTCGCTCATCCGTAAAGTTACACTTTCAGTAAGTCTTATCGTACTTTCCATCGCTGTCCCGGTCAACTGCCGATTAGCGGGCAGCTCGGGGACAGGAATATCCCACGTCGCGGATGGAGTACCCCTTCCCCCGCCGACCCCGCCCCCGCCGAAGGGAGCTTCTTCCGTCCAAGTCGCGGACGGCGTGCCCCTTCCCCCACCCATTCCGCCGAAGGGAGCTTCTTCCGTTCAGGTTGCGGACGGCGTGCCCCTTCCCCCACCGACTCCGCCCCCGCCGAAGAATGCGGTCGTCTAGATTGCGGGCAGAGTCCCTCTGCGTTCGCAGATCCAACCGCCCTTATAGGTCCTGTTGGCGCAATCAAGGTCCGGCATCAACCGTTCGCCTATTTTGCACAGTTTAGGAAGTGCTGAGGTCTCCAGTTGCTCCAGTTGGAATAATGGGGCTCAACCTATTTACTGGCCAGTTAAGTTATGGTAGTTTCGCCGGTGTATGATTGAGCCCCTTCAACTACAGGCAGCCGCTTGGGCCCTCACCACTGCGCTTGAGTTGGTGCTATTCGCCCTGTTCCTGCGGCGTAAGCTCGGCCGCACTTATCCCGCTTTCTTCGCTTATCTCTTGTCTGTAATTCTTCAGAGCCTGACGGTAGCCGCTCTCTATCGAACTCCGAATCTCGCCAAGCTGACTATCTGGTTGATCGCATGGGGAACGCAGGGGGTAGTTGTACTCATGAGGTCCCTCGCCATAGTGGAGCTCAATCGAAGCGTTCTCCGTCGATATATCGGCATCTGGGCGCTAGCTCGCAGATTGCTGGTTGGCGTAGCAGTGGCCGTGCTTGCTTACGATCTCGCCCTGTCGAAAGGCAATTGGCAATGGCTGATCCTAAACGGAATTCGCGGACTGGAATTGGCAATGGCTGCCGTAATCGTGACCATGCTGCTGTTCGCGCGCTACTACCGGGTCCAGGTCAATCACTTACAACGGGCGCTTGCAGTTGGATTGTGTCTCTACTCCGCCTTTTACGTGATTAATTACTCGGTGCTCGAGCGAATCGTTCAGCAGTACGGGGTTCTCTGGAATTTCCTGGGCATGTTCGCATTTATCGCCAGCCTGCTCGTTTGGATCAATGGAGCGAACCAGTACGCGGAAGCCGAAGAGGCCGCGGTACCACCCGCAATTCCCCCTGAACTTTACGGAAAACTGTCCTCCGAAGTGAACTCGCGCCTGATCCTGCTCAATCGTCATCTTATCCAGTTCCTGCACGTGGAGCATCGGAGCCAATGAGCCTCCCCGCAATCCTGCTTGTCTTGTTCGCGCTGCTGCTGGTTGGCTTGCTGGCTTGGGCCCTGCGCCCACCGCCGCATCCGGCGCGTCCGGATGTGGATGTTTTTGACGCGCTCCGGCAATCCCGCCATTCTTCCCGCTTGCCGCATATCCTCCAGGCATTGCTGCCTCAGGATACCGAGTACCTGCGCGAAACCGGCCAGGTTGCGCTGATGCGGACGCTTCGCCAGCAGCGCCGGCGGATCGCGCTGGGTTATCTGGATCAACTGCAAGAAGAATTTGAGATGCTGCTGGAGATTTCACGCGTCCTGGCGGTGATGTCGCCAGAGGTTGTCGGGATGGAAGAAATCGAGCGTTGGAAGTTGAGCGTGACTTTTGCGGCCAGTTGCGCCTTCCTGAGGTGGAGACTCCGGCTGGGTCTTCAGCCATTCGCAGGATTCACGCTGCTTTCGAACATGGCGGCTGACATCGCCCGTGAATTGGACGCCGCAACCATCCGAATCGCCGAAGCAACCGTGCGAGCCTCGAAACATTCAGCTTTTGGCAACGAGAATATCGACGTCCAGTAAGCATCGGCTTCTCTAACGCTTCTTTTCTATGAGTTGGTTACGCTTGCTTCCGCCAATTGCTGTGTTTTGGGGTCGAACTGCAACGGCAGTTCAATGCGGAAACTGGCTCCTCGCGGAGCCGCGTTCTTCACCCGAATGGCGCCGCCGTGCTCGGTGATGATTCCGTAGCAGATACTCAGGCCGAGGCCCGTGCCCTTGCCGACCGGCTTGGTGGTGTAGAACGGATCAAACACGCGCGAGGGATCCTTCACTCCGGGCCCGCTGTCGGTAAATTCCATGAAAATATATTTTTCATCCACGCCGGAAGTAACCCAAAGATCGCCCTGCGTGGAGTGCTCCAGAATCGCGTCAACGGCGTTGTTGATCAGATTCAGGAAAACCTGCTGCAACTGGTGCGGGTCGGCCGGAACCAGCGGAAGTTCCTTCGATAGCTCCAGATGTACGCGGATCTGGTTCATTCGCAGATCGTAGTCGCGCAACGTCAGGGTATCTTCCATGACCGTGTTGACGGCCACCGGGATGCGCTCCGGTTTGTGCTGGCGTGCAAAGCTGAGCAGGTTTTGCACAATACGATGGGTGCGCTGGGCCTGCTTGTACATTTTCTCGGAGTAGCTCAGGGCCAGCGGTCCGACCTGACCGCTCGACTCCAATAATTGGCTGTAGCCGAGAATGGCGGTGAGCGGATTGTTCAGCTCGTGAGCCACGCCGGAAATTAACTGCCCCACGGCGGCCAGCTTTTCGCTGTGCAGCAACTGCTCCTGTGTGCGACGCAGATGTTCGTAGGCATGACGCGTCTCTTCGTAAAGCCGGCTCCGCTCCACGGCGCTGGCAACCTGGCTGCCGACGGCGATCAACAGGCTGATATCCGGCGCGGAAAATTCCCGCATACTCCGGCTGCCGACCACCAGTCCGCCCACAATCTTGTCTTTCGACCACAAGGTGACGATGTACGCGGATTCGATCTGCTCTTTTTTTCTGAGATCGGCGATCAGGGCCGGAAGCGGCAGTCCTTGCGCGGAAAGAAACGGGGCGCGCACCGCGCGAATCTGCTGAATCAGTTCCGGCGGAACCGCCAGCAGCGGAAAATTCTTGGCGAATTCCGAGCGGTGACCGACGGCAGCGACGCGGCGCAGGGACACCCCATCCGGCTCGAACAAGTAGAGCGAAGCGGCGTCAAGAATGAAGAGTTCGAGAAGTTGCCGGAGCGTGCGTTGCAGGGAATCGTGCAAATCGATGGATGACACCAGGGTTTCCGCGATGGAGTTGAGCACCAGCAACTCGCGATTCCGGCGCCGGATTTCCTGCTCCGCGCGCCGCCGCTCCGTCACATCCAGCAGGAACCCCTGATACGCGGTGACGTTCCCGGCGGCGTCGCGAATGGCGGTCGAAGATTCGCTGACGGTGCGCAGTTCTCCATCCTTGCGGCGAATTTCAAATTCAAAGTCGTTGACCGAGCCATGCTCCTGGAGAAGCTTCTTGAGGCGATCGCGTTCCTGGGGATTCACGTAGAGAGTCTGCGCAATTTCGACGCTCAGGAGCTCATCCCGATTGTCATACCCGACGATGCGCATCAAGGCAGCGTTGAAATCCAGGAAGCGCCCCTGCATTGTGGAGATAAACACGCCCTCCTGAACGCTGGCGACCAGATTGCGATACTTTTCCTCCGCCTTCTTCCGTTCGGTGATGTCTTTCAGAACGTGAATCGTTCCGAGCTTGCGCCCTGCCGGATCGGAAAAGTCGGAATTGGATGCGAGGAAAAAACCCTGCAGCCACGGGTCGGGAGCATCTGCGTCGCCGGAACACCCTTCGCAGTAAGGACACACCTTGAAGAACGCTGCTCGCGGGCTGAAGAGTTCGCTGACCGAGCGGCCCACAACCGAAGCAAAGTCGCGGCCGAGCAAATTTGCCAGCCGCAGATTTCCGCGCACGATACGCCCTTCGCTGTCGTGCACCATGATGGGGTCGCCGATGGAGTCAAAGGTATACACCCACTGCTGCTGGACGGTCTTAATCTGATCGAACAGGTTTACGTTCTCCACGGTTGTGCCGAGGAAGCTGGCGACGTTCACCAGGTACGTCAGCTCGTCTTCGTGGAAACGCTTACCGGGCAGCGCCCCGACATTCAGAAGTCCTACAACGCCCTTTTTCCCCCGCAGCGGCACGCTGATCAACTGGGTGATCCCCGCATCGGCCATGGCGCGCCGCAGTTTGGAATCCTTTTCTTCCTCAAATCGAGAAACGCGACAGTCCTTCTGAATCATTACTTGCAAAGCGGGAGCGGAAGCCGCCATGCGCTCCAATTGCTTCAAGTAGGAGTCCGAGAACCCCACCGACGCGCGGCACACAAATTCGGCGGCGTCCGCCTCGCCTTCTTTCAACCGGATGATACCGTGCGTAACCCCGAGGCTGCCGGTGATTTGCCCCAGTACCTGTTGGAGCATCGCAGGCAGGGCCAGCGATTGGCTGCTGGAAGCAGTCAGCAGCGTGAACTGGCGCATTTTTTCGCTGATTTCGAGCGAACGGATCCGCGCCGCCTCCAGCAACAAAACGATCATCCCGATGCCCAGGCTGGCGCTCAAGAAATGGTCGAAGGCAAAGCGGAGCAGGTGCATCTCTCCGAAAGTCCATTGAGGCCGGTCAAGATTGTTGAGGGCCAGCAACGTGAATGCGCCCGCCAGAAGTTTCGTGCCGTGACCTCGAATCGAGCCTGCCGCGCGCCAGAGTAGCCAGCCGGAAGCCAGGCAGATTGTGCTCTGCAGTATCGTGCTCTCCCAACGACTTTGGCCCCAGGAGCCGGCTTTCGCCTGATAGAAGGCAGCCGTCATGGCCATCAGGACGGAGAGCCAGATCATGGGCCAGAAAAAACGATTCTGCCCCAACGTCAACTGCACGATGGATGCAAGGAACAATACCAGCGCGGCAATCCCCGATGCCGTCGCCAGAACGTAGAGCGACCGAGGATATCCAAAAAAATAGCCCAGCTCACTGAAAGAGGCCACGGTGAGACAAATCCAGCCAAAAAGCCAAAGTTTATAGAAAACGCCGGGATTATCGCGCTTCAGGTGGACGAACAAAACCAGCAGCGTCAGGCAAGCCGTGGCTTCGAAGAAAGCGATCCCCTGGATGCCCTGCGTCGCGATCACGGCGGCCCCTCCCCGGGGTCAGTTCGGAATGAGAAAGTGAAAGGGTGCCGTGTTCCTTCCAGTAAACGAAGCAACGACACCACGCTGCATTGACGCTAACACGCTATTTTCTTACTGGGCAATAGCACCACAAAGGTAGTGTGCCGTCCCTTATAATGCTGCTTGGGAGATAAACCAACGTGGACGTGGAACACATCCTGGTAGTGGACGACGAAGAAGCGATTCGGGAAGTTGTCTCAACGATGCTGGAGTCCCGTGGCTACAGTTGCACCGCCGTGAGCAACGGCCGGGCAGCGCAGGAATGCGTCCGCAGGCAGACGCCGGACCTGGTGCTGAGCGACATGATCATGCCGGAAATGGACGGCATCAAACTGCTCGATTGGCTGCGAAATCATGACCCCGAGGTGCCGGTGATCATGGTAACAGCCATCCATGACATTTCAACCGCCCTTGAGGCCATCCGGCGCGGGGCTTACGACTACATCCTGAAACCCTTTGAGAAAGACCAACTGTTCCTGGGCGTCGGGCGGGCTTTGCAGCACCGGCGGCTGGTGCTGGAAAATAAGAGCTACCAGTTGAACCTGCAGCAGCAGGTGGACGAACGAACGCAGCAGCTCACTGTGGCGATTACGCAACTCGAACAGTCTTACGACGATACGCTCGAGGCGCTCGGCAGCGCCCTGGACTTAAAGGACGCGGAAACGGAAGGACATTGCCAGCGCGTGACCGCATTTACGATTTCCATTGCCAAGGCCGTTCCCGTACCGCTTCCTTACCTTCCGGTGCTGGCGCGTGCCGCTTTTCTGCACGACATCGGCAAAATGGCGATTCCGGATCGCATCCTTCGCAAACCGGGGCCGCTGGACAACGACGAAAAGACCATCATGCGCACCCATTGCGAAATCGGGTTCAACATGCTCATCAAGATTCCTTTTCTACGAGATGCGGCGGAAATTGTGCTGGCGCATCAGGAATTTTTTGACGGCACTGGCTATCCTCGCCAATTGCGAGGTGAGCAGATTCCTCTTGGGGCCCGAATCTTTTCCCTCGCTGACGCGATGGATGCCATGATCAGCGACCGGCCATACCGCAAGGCCCTGCCGATGTCCCACGCCCGCGATGAGATTCGCCGGTGCGCCGGCACGCAGTTTGACCCCAAGATCGTGGAAGTCTTTCTTTCGATTCCCGAGCAGCACTGGGTTGAATTACGGGAAAATCTGGGCTCGCCGTTCCGTCTCGCCCAATTGAAAAACTTGAATAATTAATTGGTCTGCCGGAAGTCCCCGCGGCCATACGCCTTTCGGCGCCGTTCCTGTCGTGCTATCGTTTGCCCGAGCATTGAAAATGGCACTTGTTCCCTTGAAAACCGCATCGGAAACCGGCTATTGCGACTGTGTCTGCAGTTGCTATGAACTGGCCAGCTTGCGCGACGAGGATACCGGCAAGGGTTATTGCCCGGCCTGCGCGAAAGATCACCTTGACTGGAACGCGGGAGTCGGCATCCCCCATCCTGCGCCAACCAAGGTTGTTGCCCACGTTGCGGATCGCAAGCGTGTGCCGGAATTGCCCCCGGGCTCGGACCCGCCGGGCCGTTTGCGCTAAGCCTCGCGAAAAAAGAAGGGAGGGCGCCTGGCCCTCCCCTTTCTTCCAACACATGACGATAAACGACTAGAAGTCGAGACGCAACGCGAACTGCAAAACGCGCGCGTTCTGATCTCCCGACGTCGACGACGTATTCGTGATTTGGCCAAAATTCGGGGAGTCAATGTTGATACTGGAAGGCAAGGCAAAGTTGGGATGGTTGAAGGCGTTGTAGGCCTCCGCACGGAACTGGAGTTTGTATTTCTCGCGGAACAGCGGGAAGTTTTTCACCACCGCGAGATCCACGTTCGAAAAATGTGGTCCACGCAGTTCGTCGCGGCTGCCCGTCTGCAGGCCGGTGGGCGCGGAGAACGCCGCCAACGCCGCCGCTGGATTCTTGAACAACTGGATCCCGTTGTTGCTCAGATTGGGGTCCGTATGCGGGTCCACCTGCAGCGCAGAAGTGTTGCCGTTGAAGATCGGGTACGCAGTATTCCCGAACGTAGTGGTCGAGGCGTTGTCGAGCACTGGAAAAGCGAAGCCGGTGTGCCAGGTATAGACGCCCGACGCCTGCCATCCGCCGATGATCTCATCGAGCCACCGGCTGCTGTTGCGGGCAAACGCCTTGCCCCTGCCAAACGGCAAGTCATAAACAACGTCGCCCGAGATCTGATGAGTGACGTCAAATTCGGAATTGCCTTTGCAGGTGCCGAGATTGACGGTGTCACAGAGCACAGATTGCGCGTTGTTAAAGGGATTCCCGTTGTTGTTCGAAATGGCGGAGAAATTGTCGACGGAGTGAGAGAAGGTATAGTTGAAATCCATCTGCACACCCTGGGAAAGCTTCTTGCGGAGAATAACGATCAATCCGTTGTAGTCCGAATACGCTTTGTTGGAAAGATAATAATTGCTGACAAATTGTGGACTTAGTCCGACGTTTGGCCCCAGGTTCAAGGATTGCGCCAGATTGCGGATCACGCCGTTCAAGTTGCCCTGCTGCAGCGAAGTGAAGTTTCCGGTGCCGGCATAAACGAACTGCGTGCAATTTTGGAAAGCCGAGCAGTTCGCACCCGCCGCCGCCAGCTGATTTTCAAAGAACGGCAGTGCCGGAATCTGGGATACGGGGACATTGTTGCGCGCATCCTGCTCCAATGTGGTGACCGCGGACACCAGACTCTGCTTGGAAGTGGGGTCGACGAAATTGAATATCTGGCCGCCATCCGCCAACGCGCCCAGCCTGCGGCCAAGACGCAAAACGTAGTCCGCTTCCAACTGAAAGCCTGCGGGAAGCTCGCGCTGGATTCCGAGCGAGTAGGCCAGCGAGTAGGGTGTTTTGTAATGGGGATCGATCACGTAATTTCCGAAATTGTTAAACAGGGTGCCGCACACCGGGATTCCCGTCGGGCACTGGTTTCCGGTGAAGGGGGAAACCGAGGTTTGGAAAGCCGGGACAGGAATGTTGACCGCCGCCGAGTCGACGGTGGTAAATCGCGGTGAGATCGCGAACAACTGTTCCGGGCTGTTGGCATTCGCCGAAAAGGCGTTGGAGCCGGAAAAAAGGAAGCTGGATTGATCCTGAATGAAGTTAACCGCGCTTAGCGCCGCGTGATCGTAAATCAGGGCTGCACTGGCGCGCACCACGGTCTTGTGATCGCCAAAAACCGCTGCCAGGGGTCCATCATGGAACCCGGGGTTCCATGCCAGACCGAGTCGCGGGGAGAAATTCAACGGGCTGCTTTGATAGAGCGAACTGCTCGAGTTATTGCCCTTGCCGGCGAGGTTGTAGGTCAGGAGCGGAGTCGAATCAAAAGTTGCCACACCGTTCAAGGCATTCTGGGAGCGCGTGGCCAGCAGGTTGCTCAACTGAACGTTAGCGGTGGATTCGTAACCGTTGGACTCATAGGGCACCGAGTCGTAGCCATAACGCAGCCCGAGTGTCACGGTCAGGTCCCTGCGGACTTTCCATGTGTCCTGCGCATAGGTTTCCGTCTCATAGTAGCGGTAATCGCGGCGCGATCCCTCGCCCGGGGTAATAACATTGCCATTTTTGGCATAGTTGAAAACGCTGAATTGCAGTCCATCCAGGCCCGCAAGGCTGGCGAATGCCGCGTCCCAATTGCTAGCGGCAACGGCATTGGGATCTACGGCTGGACTTGCAAGAATGTTGGCGGGTCTCAGGTTGGGATCAAGAGCTCCCAGGTTAGTAACCAATCCCTGGTTTGTAAAGATGAAGTTGTTGACGTTCATGCTACGCGTCCGTATGGGGCGAAACACGCCTCCGAATTGGAAGGCGTGCTTGCCTTTTTGCCAGGAAACATCGTCGCGGAACGTGGGAACCGGATTCAAGGAACTGATGCCGCCCGGCCGTGCAAAGGGCGCGGAGATTCCCGTGGGGAAAAGCCAGTTTAGACCCGCATAGACGCCCAGATTCGGGCCCGGGGCGGCTGCTCCTGTCAGTGTGGCCTGGGCGTCTAATTCGCCGCGGGATTCGCCATAGACAAACGTATTAACCAGCGTCGGGCTGATGACCCAGTTGTGGCCAATGGCCCAAGCACGATCCTGCGCGACCGCGGGGTTGGTGATAGGATCACCCGGGAATTGAATCGAGGACAAGCCAGCGACAATCGCGTGGCTATTGAAGAAGTTAAATCTTACATACAGCTTCTGGTTGGAATTGATATTGTAATCCACTCGCGTGGTGTAGGTATTCACGATTACTGGATTCGGCGCATTAAAAAGGAACCCGCCGGTGTTGATTCCGTCACCCGCGCTCAACTGATTCGCGTGCGGATAACGGGAATTGAACAGTGCCAGAATGCCGGGATTGAAGCCGGGGGCAACCGCTGCATCGCCCCCGTTTCCGGTAACGGTGCAGGGGCCCTGAGCCGTTGCGGGATTGGAACAAGGATCCAGACTGGCGATCATTTGCGGCGTGGCGTAGGAGATGCAATTGGGAGTCGAGGTCGCCGTGCTTTGCGGACCACAACCAGGCGAGTTGTTGATATATCCGATCTCACCATTGCGAACGTTATCGAGTGGAACGATTCTGGTTACAGGTATCTGTGAAGCATCCCGCCGTCCGTCGTAGTCAAAAAAGAAGAACAGCTTGTCCCGCTTGACGGGGCCGCCGACGTTTCCGCCGAACTGGTTGCGGATCAGCGCCGGGCGCGCCACTCCATCCTTGTTGTTAAAAAAATCGTTAGCCTCGGTTACGGTATTGCGGTGATACTCGCGCGCGTTGCCGTGCCAATCGTTGGTGCCGCTTTTCGTGGTAATGATGGTTTGTGCTCCGCTACCGCGCCCTTCCTGGGCCAGCGGGTTAGCAACCTCGGTGCGAAATTCCTGAATGGCATCCACCGGAATTGCCGCCACCGAATGGAAAGCCTGGCCGATACCGAAGTCGGAGGCATCAATGCCATCTATGGTGATATTGTCCTGGTCGGCACGGGCCCCAGTGACGGCGCCGTTCCGGCTCCCTCCGTTGTCGTCCACGTTATTTTGCGAGTCCGCGGATACCACGCCGGGCTGAAGGCGCAGCAGGTTGGCCACATCTCCCCGGAATTCATTCGGCAAACTGGAGACGGCTCGTAAGTCAAAATTGTTGCCGATCGTCGAGTCCGTGGTGTCAAGGCTGACCGAACCCTCGGACTTTACTTCCACAGTCTGAGTAATCGTACCGACCGACAGTTGAACGTCCTGTGTGCGCGTCGTTGCCACTGCAAGATACAGATTCGAAATCGTGATGCCCTTGAATCCATCCTTGCTGACCTTCAGTTCGTATCCCGGTCCCGGCGCCAACTGCACGAATCGGTAAAGTCCTGTATCGCCGGTTTGTGATTGCGTGCTAAATCCGGTTCGCGCGTTGACCAGCGTCACTGTTGCCTTGCTGACCGCTCCGCCGCTCTCGTCGGTGACGGTTCCGACGAGCCCTGCCAACTCCTGCCCATGCGTCAGCGCAGGTAGAAAACCAAAAATCGCAAGAATGAAGACAAACAGACGTACACGCGTAGCTCGAGTCATCAACGCAGCTCCCAGATTCAGATTTTTGCCGAATGCGCGCACACGAATTGCGCCGCACTGGAAGACTCACTCGCGTAAGAAGCAAGGAATCACAAGAAGATGCGTTCCTCGCAATCCCACATCCTGAGAAGGCATATTGAGAGCAGCTTCGAGCTCCGGCCACCGGCAACGGAACTCCTTAAACGGCAACCCCCAACAACCACGCGCGGAAAAGACCGGGATACTGTTATCCCCAGCCACCAACTGAAGGAAAACTGCGGTCGCTCTCTATTAATGCAACTGAACGGCCAATGTTTGATGCTCAGGAAGTACAGAAAAACGGGGATTTAGACACACTGCACGGCAAGAAAACAAAATGCACTACAAAATTCTGGAGGATTTTCCGGAATCGGGAACTTCAAATGATTTCTGTGATCGTACCTCGCGATTTATTTGCCGAGATAAAGCAGCGCCAGCAGGAAGAGCCAAAGCGCATCCATGAAATGCCAATAATACGAAGTCACTTCCGCCGCCACGGAACGCGTCACCTGGGCCTGATCGAAATTGCGCTTGGCTACGTAGATCAGCGCGGCAACTCCGCCGAACAGATGCAGCGCGTGTACCCCGGTGAAAATGTAGAAAAAACTGCTGGCAGGATTGCTCGCGAGATAGATTCCTTCGGCAACCAACTGCCGCCAGGCTACGATTTGCCCCACCAGGAAACCTGCGCCCAGGATCGTGGTGAGCAGCCACAGATTCTTGTAATCGGAAAGCCGGCCCTGCGACAGCCGGTGGCGTGCCATCTCCAACGTGGCGCTGCTGGCGAGCAGCACAACCGTGTTGATCCACATCAGCGTCGGGATATGGACCGGAATCCAATTGCCGTTCCCCCTGCGAACCAGGAAGGCGCTGGCCAGCGCCATGAAAAACATCAGGATGGATACAATCCCCAGCGCCATTCCCGTGTAGTAGCGCTTGGGCGATGAATTTTCACGCCGCGGGCGTTTTCCATCGTCGCCGCCGCCATTGCGGCCCATCGGCGGGAGGTTCCCACCCCCGCCGTCGTTGGTCTTTTTCTCGATGATCAATTCGATTTCAGGGGTTGCGGTTGAGCCCGGCATAGTGTCCCTTTCCTTATCTCAGCGTACCTTCTGGGCCAGCAGCTCGGGCGCGAGGTGCTGTGGAGCAAAATCGTTCGCGAAGCCTTCAGGAAATTCGTACGCTCCGCGATAAACAATCGGCTTGGCGTTTCCGAAATTCGATTCCGGCGCCGGTGAAGCCACACTCCATTCGAGTGTCGTGGCGCGCCACGGGTTATCTTCTTCCTGGGCAATTTTTCGCCTAACCAGCGCCTGCACAAAATTAATCACAAATACGATTTGGGCGGAGACCGTGCAGATCGTTGCCACGGTGACCAGCGTGCGAATCGAAGCTCCGGCCGAAGCCAGTGCGGCCCGTTGTGCATCCGGCAGCAAGCGCGACTGCGTCAGCAATCCCAGCCAGTGCATCGGCATAAATATTAGATACACGCCCGCGAAGGTCATCCAGAAATGCACTTTGCCAAGCGGCTCGCTCAGCCGGCAGCCGAAAAGTTTCGGGAACCAGAAAAACAGCGCCGCGAGAATCGCAAACGTGGCCGCCACGCCCATCACCAGGTGAAAGTGGCCGATCACAAAGTCTTCGCTGACGGCCGCGCTGCTCAAGTCCTGCCGCGCCAGGAAAATTCCCGACAGCCCGCCGGCTATGAAAAGTGAAATGAACCCGATGGAAAAAAGCATGGACGTCGTGAGTTGGAGCCGCGCTTCCCAAAGAGTGCCTAGCCAGCTTGCCAGTAAGAACGCTGCGGGCACTCCCAGCGACGAAGCCAGCACAGCAAAAACCAGTGGGGCATAGGGATTCATGCCGGTGGCGAACATGTGGTAGCCCCACACGCAGAAGCCAATCAGGCCGACGCCGCACAAGGCGAGAACCACCACGCGCTCCTTCCACACCGGCTTGCGCGAAAACGTGGAAACAAGATGCGTGATGATCCCGAAACACGGCAGCATCGCCACGTACACTTCGGCTTGCGCGAAATACCAGAACAATCGCTGCCAGAGCACCGGCAGGCTCCCTTGCCGCACCAGATTTTGCGGCTGCGCGGCCAGGAAAGATGTGTCGCTGAAAAACTGCGACCCCAGCAGCCGGTCCGAAAGCAACGCGGCGCATCCGGCCAGCAGGACACTGAAAATCAACATGCTGAGAATCGAATTCAAAAACCAGGCCCACACGGTCACCGGAAGGCGCGGCAGAGTCATTCCCTCGGCGCGCAAATCGATCGTCGTCACCGTGAAATTCAGCGCGCTCAGCAAAGCGCCAATCGCAAAAATCGCCGCGCTTGCCAGCCACACATTAATTCCAGTTTCCGGCGCGTAGAAAAACGAAGCCGTCATCCCGGCCAGAGAAACCACGGTCAGCCAGAACGAGACCAGATTCAGCGTGGGGAACGCCATTTCCGAAGCGCCGATCTGCAGCGGCAGCAGATAATTGCCGAAACCAAGCTGTGGCGCCGCGGTCAGCACAAAGAAAACCATCAGCGACCCGTGCAGCAAGCGAACCGCGGCATACCGATCGGGCGTGTATTCGAATCCATTCAGGAACGGAATCGCGGTGTCGGGCCAGGAGCTGTGCACCCGGAGCAAGGTGGAAAGAACGACGCCTACAAGGACGCTAGCGAGGGCCAGCCAAAGGTATTGCAGCCCAATCGTTTTATGGTGCGTGGAAAAGACGTAGCGCGCGAGAAAAGGGAGACGGGCGGAATGTGGCGCGCTAGCGCCGTCGTCGTAAGTGACCATTTTCTATACAGTTCCGCCATCGGCGGCACTCTGAACCTAAGCCCGTATCTTAGCGCTAACCCGCAGAATTGCAAGGCGGCCGCTGACCACGCTAATTGCTCAGTTTCCGACTGGCACGTTTATTGGCATGTACCCGGCGACCGTTCGCGAATGGGTATTTTCTTGTAGAGTCTCTGCCTGTGGGGCTGACCTCACGAACAGGTAACAGCAAAGACTATCTGGCCATTTCGCTTGTTTCCCGTATTTCGATACGTTCTAAGATTGATGTGTGATTCCGTCGATCGGAGGTCGAAGCAAGTTATGAGTCGCGCAAACGGTCCATCGGGCCTTAAATACATACTTTTCTTGATGCTTATGTCACTAATGGTAGCTGCTGCAGACCTAGCGGCCCAAACTGAGAAGGACCCGCATCGCCCTGCTTGTACGGACGCCTCATGTCGAAAAATCACAGCTTTTCTAAAGAAACACTATTGTGGTGAATCGCCATTCGGAAACGGACCAGATGAAGGCTGCGACCTCAGAGACAGAAAGAAACCCAGTGCCAACGTTAGAGTCCTAGCTGACTACAATTGTGAATGGAATGTGAGCAGGGATGCAGCAGAATGCAAACAACACGGGCAGGTAAACCCAGAACTTCGAAATATTTTAGTACGCGAGTTGCAGCAACTGGGAGTGCCAGCCAAAGCGCCGGGAGAAACGTATTTTACGGTCTGGGAATCGGAGCGCGCTAGTTGGTCGTTGGTTCAGGCCTATTACTCGCATCGCATTGGACTCGACATTGAACTTTGCGAGGTACTCGCTGTCGTTGACCAGAATTTGCATGTGACCGTTCTCCGGAAATTACCATTGAAGAAAGCGGACGTCGATGTCCCCGACGTTACGCAATGGACGCCCGTAGACCTTGCAGATACGCGCGGTGACGGCCAGGTGGATATCATTCTGGTAGGCGATGCTTACGAAAACCATTGGCTAGAAGTGATCAGCGTGCAGAGTGGCTCTGCCAAGACAATTTTTTCCGGTCTTGGCTATTACTTGTAGGGTTCGTCGCTGCGACCGTGATCGCCAGATACTGGATACCTCCAGAGTTTTGATAAATCGCATAATCGGATACCTACGTACTATCGGAACTGCCGACGGACTACTGAAACTGCTTCTGAAACGTGGCGAATTGCTCGCGCAGGGTGTTCAGTTCCCTTCTCAGTTCCACAATTTCCGCCTCAAGTTGCGCGACTCGGTCTCCATCTTGCGAATTTTTCGATGGGGTTTGCGTTTCGGCGAAGTGTTCGGTTGCTGCATGCTCCTTTGGCGCCGTGTCGCCGGAGAGGAGATGCATGTAACGCGACTCTTTCGTTCCCGGCTGGCGCGGGAGAATTTTCACCAGGGGCGGCTCGCGGCGCATCAGGAGATGCAGCGCGGAGTGCACCGCTTCCAGATCCTCGAAGGCGTACATCCGCTCGGCACGGGTGCGAAGTTCGCCCGGCGTTTGGGGGCCGCGAAGCAGCAGGACGCAGAGAACGGCAATCTCGTGGCGGTGAAAATTGTAAAGTTCGTTGAGCCGGTGCTCGAATTTGGCGACGCGCGAATCGCCGCCCGCGGACCGGACCAGCGCCTGTTCGGAGAGCGACCGCAACGCCTGGCGCACCGCCTCTTCGTCAAGCGTCATTACCGGATCGCGGTTGGATTTTTGATTGCACGCGTTGACCAGCGCGTTCAGGGAGAGCGGGTAATACTCGGGCGTGGTGCTTTCTTTTTCGACCAGCGCGCCCAGGACGCGGACTTCGATTTCCGAGAGCTGCAGTGCCATTCCAAAATAATAACAGGAGCCTCGAGCAACTCGAAGCCGGCCAGGCAAAAGATTTTGCGGGAAATTTGGTGCGGTCGAGTGGATTCGAACCACCACGGTATTGCTACCGCCAGCCCCTCAAGCTGGTGCGTCTGCCAGTTCCGCCACGACCGCACTGAGGTAAGGACTTCATTGTAGCCGCGCCCGGGAAAACCGGCAAGGCGCGGAAAAGCAGCGGGCGAAGCTGCCGCCCGAAACTATATTACGGCTTGGTTGGAGCCGCGGGCGCCGGCTGCGACTGCGCGGGTGCGGAAGACTGCGGCACCACGGGAGCAGGCGTTACTGGCGCCGGTGTCGGAGCCGGGGTCGTCTTAGCAGGTGCGGGCTTCGAATACTTCTCGAGAATTGAGCTGCCGCCCGCTGTTCCGAGCCCGCGATCCACTTTCACCACCATCGCCAGCGCGCAAACCATGAACATCACCGCGCACCACGTGGTCGCCTGCGAAAGAATGGTCGCTGCGCCGCGCGGCCCGAACGCCGTCTGGCTGCCCGCGCCGCCGAACGCGCCGGCAAGATCCGCCGCTTTGCCGCTCTGCAGCAGCACCACGATGATCAGCACGAGGCAGTTGAGCACGAAAAAGGGCGTGAGCACGTAACCGCCCCACGAAAAGTGAAATCCGACATAAATGATCGCGAAGCCAATCAGCAGCGCGATCGTCCATTTCATCCAGCCTGGCATTTCCTGCACCTCAAACTTGTAAGATCTCGTCGCACCGGCGGTCCGGCCCTGCGTTTCTAGCGATTCCAGTCCTTCACGATGCTCGCGAAATACTTTGGATCGAGGCTCGCTCCGCCAACCAGCACGCCATCGAGTTCCACCTGCGCCATCAATCCCTGGATATTGTCGGGCTTGACGCTGCCGCCGTAGAGAATCCTGAGGGCAGCCGCATGGCCGGCGCTGAACATCTCCGCCGCACACTGGCGAACAAACCGATGCACGGCCGCAGCAATTTCCGGGGTGGCCGTGTGGCCCGTACCAATTGCCCAGACCGGTTCGTAAGCTACCAGAATACGGGAGAATTCCTCGGGGGTCAACGCGCCGACGCTCTCTTCGAACTGGCATTTACAGATATTTTCGGTGCGCCCGGCCTGGCGGTCGGCCAGCATTTCCCCGATGCAAACGATGGGCGTGAGGCCGGCGGCGAGAGCAGCCTTGGTCTTCTTGAAGACCATTTCGTTGGTTTCGCCGAAAATGTGGCGGCGCTCGGAGTGGCCGATGATGGCGTAGCGGCAACCGGCTTCCACCACCATGCCGGCCGAGATTTCACCGGTAAACGCGCCTTCCTTTTCCCAGTAAATGTTTTGCGAGCCAATCGCGATGTGTGTGCCTCGCGTGGCTTCGACCGCGGCAGGAATGTCAATCGCTGGAGGAGCGATCACGATGTCGCAGTCCGTAACACCCGCGACCAGCGGATTAAACGCCGCGAAAAACGCGCGCGTTTCCGCCGGCGTCTTGAACATTTTCCAGTTGCCCGCAATGACGCGGCGTCGTTTCGAGTCGGTCATTTGTTGGTGAGGGCCTCCACGCCCGGAAGCTTCCGTCCGCCGAGAAATTCCAGCGATGCGCCACCGCCCGTCGAGATGTGCGAGATTTTAGAGGCGAGGCCCGATTGGTGAATTGCGGCCACCGAATCCCCGCCGCCGACAATCGAGGTGGCGCCCGCAGTCGTGGCGGCGGCAACGGCTTGCGCAATGGCTAGCGTCCCCTTGGCAAACGCGGGCATTTCAAACACGCCCATCGGGCCGTTCCACACGATGGTTTTGGATTTGGCAATTTCGGTGGAGTAGGCGGCGATGGTTTTCGGGCCGATGTCGAGACCCATTTGATCCGCTGGAATTGCGGAAACTTCGACAACCTTGGTTGGACCGTCGGCTTTGAATTCCGGCGTTACAACATTATCCAGCGGCAGCAGCAACTTGAAATTTTTCTGATTCACATCGGCCAGAATCTTTCGAGCGAGGTCGAGTTTGTCTTCCTCCACCAGCGATTTGCCGATCGAAAAGCCTTGCGCCTTCAAAAAGGTATAGGCCATGCCGCCGCCAATGAGCATGGCATCGGCAATTTTCATCAGGTTCTCGACGACTTCGATTTTGTCGCTGACTTTTGCGCCACCGAGAATGGCCACGAACGGGCGCGTGGGATTGCTGATCGCTTTGCCGATGTAGGCAAGTTCTTTTTCCATCAGCAAACCGGCGGCGGCCTGCTTCACGAATTTCGTGATGCCGACGACGCTCGCGTGCGCTCGGTGCGCGGAACCAAAAGCATCGCAGACGAACACGCCGTCGCACAGCGCGGCGAGTTGTTTTGAGAAGCCCTCATCGTTCTTTTCTTCTTCGGGGTGGAAGCGCACGTTTTCCAGCACCAGCACCTCGCCGTCCTTCAGCGCTTTGCTTTTTGCTTCCGCATCGGGGCCTATGCAGTCGGCCGCAAATGCAACCGGCTTGCCCAAAAGTTCTTCCAGCTTTTTCGCCGCGGGCTTCAGGGAATATTTTGGATCGGAGCCACCTTTCGGCCTGCCCAGATGCGAAGCGAGCACCAATCGTCCACCTTTTTCCATCGCCAACTTCAGGGTGGGCAGCGTTTCCCGAATGCGGGTGTCGTCCGTGACCACGCCGTCTTTCAATGGCACGTTGAAATCCACTCGGATAAAAACGCGTCTGCCGCGCAGGTCGAGGTCTTGAATCGTGAGCTTGGTCATGAATTCGTCCGTGTCGCCAGTAATCAGTAACCACTAAACGGATAACAGCGACCAACGATCAGATAGCAGGAGCCCCTTTATGCCACACCCATCTTGCTTGGAACGAGCGGTTCCTGTTATCTGTTATCTGATCGCTGCTATCCCTAATCTATACTCTCAGCCGTTTAGCTGCCGCTTTCAAAACTTCGACGCGAGCAGCTTGATCAGATCGCGGCACCGGCAGGAGTAGCCCCACTCGTTGTCGTACCACGCCAGCACCTTCACGCAGCGATCGCCGACCACCTTGGTGTATTCGGCATCCACGATCGAGGAGTTTGAGTTGCCTTTGAAGTCGCAGGAAACAAGCTCTTCCTGCGTGTAGCCCAAAATGCCCTTCAGCGGGCCACTCGCCGCAGCCTTCAGCGCCGCATTCACCGAATCCTTCGTCGCTGGCTTCTCCACAAAAACGGTCAGGTCGACCACGCTGACGTTGGGTGTCGGCACGCGCATCGCGTAGCCGTCGAGCTTGCCCTTCAACTCCGGGATCACCAGGTGCAGGGCTTTTGCCGCGCCCGTCGAACTCGGAATCATGTTAATCGCCGCGGCTCGCGCCCGGCGCAGATCCTTGTGCGGCAGATCGAGCAACTTCTGATCGTTGGTGTAGGAGTGAATCGTGGTCATCGTGCCGCTGTGAATGCCAAACGTCTCGTGCAAAACTTTGGCGACCGGAGCGAGGCAGTTCGTGGTGCACGACGCGTTAGAGATCACGTGATGCTTCGCCGGATCGTAGGTCTTGTCGTTCACGCCGAGCACGAAAGTGGCGTCGGGATCTTCCGCCGGCGCCGAAATAATCACCTTCTTCACCGGCACGCGCAGGTGCTTCTTCGCCTCGGGGCCCTTGGTAAAGAGGCCCGTGGATTCGATCACAATCTCCGCGCCGACGCTGGCCCAGTTGATTTCCGCGGGATCCTTCGTCTTGAAAACCTTGATGGCCTTCCCTTCGATGCTAATCGTGTCGTCGGTGTGCGTGATGTTGTGCGGCAGATTCCCGAGCACGGAATCGTATTTCAAAAGATGCGCCAGGGTTTTGGCATCCGTAATATCGTTGACGGCGACGAACTGAATGTCCTTGTCGTCGATGGCGGTGCGCACAATATTGCGGCCGATGCGGCCGAAGCCGTTAATTCCTACCTTGATTGGCATACTTCCTCCGGTGCGGGTTTCTGGATTGCGGCGAGACATCAGGTAAGCACGACGCCGCGGGTGGAACTAAAAATGCTAGGTGGAGTAGAAGCAAAAGTCAACGAAAGACAACGCACACGCGTCACATACTCGAGAGAAATTTTGACGCTGAATTATGGGAGAGTACCAGACGGAAACTGGTTCCGTCATGGGACTCATTCAATCCGTTTTGCTGACGTCGTGCAGCTTGATGCGCATGCGCGCTTCTTCGCCCAGGCTTTTCACCGCGAGCCGCGTCTCGTTCACCATCGAAAAACATCCAGCACTCAGTCCTACGACCGCGGAACCTCCCGTCACAACGGCTAGGACTGCTCCCAGTTGAAACAAAAACCTCTGGCCGTAAAACGCCGCCATCGATCCCGCCACTGAAATCAACGCCGACGAAGCAAACAACCCCAATGCCGCATAGAACAAGCGCAACGCGCGGAGCAACATGTGGACGCGAATTTCCAACGCGTGCAACTGAGACTTCCATTCCAGGTATTCCTCCGATCCGGGCTTGCTTGCGGCAATATCGGAGGCCACCACACGCGTGCGATCCACCACGCGGCCCAACCGGTTGCCGGTTCCCAGCGACAGAACCGAGCACGCGTTGGTGAGAATGGCGGGCGCCACAATGGCGGTGAGCACCGCGAACGGATTATTCGCTACGAATTGATATTGCATTTAGCTCCGCGCTACTGCGGGTACTGCTTGATGGAGCTTACTTTGTCACCGCGAAAATGCACAAACACTGTTTTGTCCGGCGGGTGCCCGTAGATCCAGTCTTCCGTATCGTAGCCTTCCGCGTCGCGTTCGCGGACTTTGCGGTCGGGTTTGCCCATGGCCGCAACCACCTCTTCCTTGTCCATGCCCAATATCGCGTGGCGTTCCGTGATGGCCTTCTTCGTTTCCGGCGGCAGCGTGTCAATCCAGTGCACCGCGGCGGAGCGCTCTTTCGCGAAATCGAGGAAGGGAGAAAGAATATTTTTCAGGTCGTCCGGCGAAATATCGGGGATATTTTTCGGGAATTGAATGTACAGCGTGCCGCCGGCGCCGGGTTGAAATCCTGCCGGCCCCTGTTCCTGCGTGGTCGTGGTTGTGGATTGCGGCACCTGCGACGGCCCGCCCATGTTCACCTGGATGCGATCCCGCCAGTTTCTCTTGGGGCGCCCGCCGCCGTTGATGTCCACGACGATAGTGTGTTCGCGAAACTCGAGTTTGGTAACTTGGGCATTGTCGCCGGTGTTGATGGCCGCGCCGTGAGTGGAAACGACTCGATCGAGATACTCCTGATTCAGCGGCTTATCGGTGTACAGGATGAAGCCCTCTTTCCCGCCGGGAATGGGCTTGCGCACCTTTGCGAATTCGCCGGAAACGTAGCGGATCAGAGCCAGCTTGGAGGGTTCTGTCAGATTGGAGTTCTTCGACGCGGCCGGTTGTTGCGGATTGCCGGTTTGGGCGTCAGGGTCAGCAAATAGCAGCGGCAGGATCGCAATGCTTTCCCCTGAGCTGAAAGTTCCCGAAGCGTTTCGCTCCGAGGCCGGCAAGAGCGGGAGCTTCGGCAAGTCCGCGGCGGCGAACGAGAAGAGCAGCAACGAAATGGGAAGCCAATTAGACATGCGAACCGCGCAACACCCCAGCCCCGGGACCTTCGCTATTTTATGATGCGGCGAGCGGCTTGAGTAGTGGTGTGAGGAAAAATTATTGGGAGACCACGGTGACGCCCTGGCGGTCAATCCTCATCGGGAGCAACTCGCCGCCGCACTCGACAACGGCCTTTTCCACGCGTTCGCGCGCGTCCGGCTCGATCAGCAGCACCACGCAACCTCCGCCGCCGGCTCCGCAGACTTTTCCGGCCAACGCTCCTTTCCGCCTGGCGCCATTTATAATCGCGTCGATGGTTTTTGTCGAGATGGTCGGCAGGTTGCGCCGGCGAAAGGTCCATTCCGAATGCATCAGCCGGCCGGTCTCTTTCCAGTCGGCGCTTTCGAGGGCCACGCGCATTTTCTGGGCGATCTGCGAAATATGCTCGATATTGTTCTGCACCGATTTTTTGCCGTCGATGTGGGCTTTGAACACTTCCCAATTGTTGATTCCTGATTGCCGCGGCTTGCCGGTGTAGCAGACCACGAGGCGGCGTTCCAATTCGTCGAGATTTACGCGCAACTCGATGCGGCGTTCTCCTCCGGGAAGCAGCTCGATCGCGGCGGCGCCGCCGAATGCGGGTGGGTAGTGGTCTTGCGTTCCGGTGGGCACGCGAATCACGATGCCTTCGGCGTCGCGGCTGATGTGAATCCAATCCACCGTGCTCTTCCCTGCTCCGGTGAAACGATCCAGGGCCGCGCAGATGGCCACAGCCATCGCGCTGGAGCCGCCGATGCCTGCGCCCGCAGGGGCTTCGGAATTGGTGGTGAGCGTGAAGCCGCCCTCGGGGCGGAAGAACTTCACGATTTCGGCGAGCAGCGGCAGACGATAACGTTTCGTGCGTGCGAGTGCGGGGAATGAGGGGAAAGATTCGGAGCGGCTGGTGTCGAGAGAGACTAGCTTGATGCGCTGGTCACCAGCGGAATGCGTTTCGATAGTGCAGCGGGCGTAACGGGAGATGGCGGCGTTGAGAGTGAGCGCGCCGGGATGGAAGAGATAGAGCGGCCAGATGTCGAGCGTGCCGCCAGCGAGGTCGACGCGTGTGGGAGCTTTTGATTCAATGCGCATGATATGTGCCAGGCTCGTGTAGTGGCCGACCTTCAGGTCGGTCGGTATTAGGGCAAAGCCATCCTAGAGTAACGGAAGCGCGGATTACTTGCCGCCGGCATTTGCGGCGCGGTTGCGAAGAAGTAGAGGGCCGGCTTCGCGCACGGCGAGGGCGGGATTGGGCTCGAAGCAGCGGCGGCAGCGGGCTTCATAAGCGCTGCCGGCGCCGACGACGATGAGCTCTTCGCTGTCAACAAGCCGCTGGGTGTGGACGGCGGGGTTCCCGCAACGCACGCAAATCGCCAGCAGCTTGGTGATTTCTTCCGCGATGGCCAGCAGGCGCGGCATGGGCTCAAAGGGACGGCCGCGAAAATCGGTGTCGAGACCTGCGACGATCACGCGCTTGCCTAGGTTGGCGAGCTTGGTGCAGACATCCACCACTTCATCGCCGAGGAATTGCGCTTCGTCGATGCCTACGACTTCCGTGCGCGGCTGCATCTTCTCAATAATTTCCGAGGCTTTGGTGACGTTGTCCGAAGGAATGCCCAGGCCGTTGTGTGAAATGATTTCGTTCGAGGCGTAACGCGAGTCGATGGACGGCTTGAAGATCTGCACGCGCTGGCGGGCGATTTCCGCGCGCCGGAGACGCCGGATCAGCTCTTCGCTCTTGCCGGAAAACATCGGCCCGACGACGACTTCGATCCAACCCATGTTGCCCTTGACTATGTCCACGCAACGTCTCCTTGACCGATCGTTACCGATACCTCGAATCTGTCATTCCGAACCCCGTTCGCTTTTTGAACGGGGTGAGGAACCTGCTGTTTCCCTGCTCACTGCGAAAAGCAGATCCCTCACCCCCAAAAAACGGGGGTTCGGGATGACAACTAAGACCCTGCATCCACTGCCCGTGCCGCCGGGCGGTACATTCTCACATTGTAGAACGGCGCGAACGCCGCGACCACTGCCAGCCGGAACGATTCCTGCCGCGAGACGAGATTATCGCTCAGCACACCCCATGCGCCCTGCCCGTCGCGGATGCCGACTGCGCCGGCGTAGCGATCGATCGCGATGGAAAGCTCTGTGCCACGGGACAAAACTTCTTCGGCGAGAAGCTCGGGGATTTCGATGCTGCCGGAGCAGCCGAAATGTCCGCGCATGCCATCGGTGACGTAAGCCCAGCTTTCGAGGAAGACCCTCCGGGTATCATTTTCGACGGCGACGTCGAGGCCGCCTTCAAGGCCGACGCAATAGTCGGCGCGCTGGCCGGAGTCGGCGAGCAGTTTGTGCAGGGCTTCGGCTCGTTGGCGCGCGCCTTGCATTAATTCTTCGCGAGAAGACGGCGTGTGACTGACGCCGCTTTCGACTTCGTGGCCCTGAATTTCGAGTGGAGCCTGCGGAGAAAGTTTGGAGGCAAAGCTAGCGGTAGCTTCCTGAACCGCCTGGAGTTTGGGCCGCCGGGTGCTCCCGACGGCGATGCGGCATGCGTTCACGGAGATAGAGGCCCTGTCAGCGAAGTGTACTGGGAAATGCGCGTGAGTTTCATGGCGAATTTGGTTGGGCTGAGGAAAACGAGAGGAAAAAGTGGGGCGGAGAGAATCGAAAATGGAAAAGGGAAAATAGAAAATGGGTCGACGGAGAGGAGCCAGGGCAAGCTCTTCGGCGGTGCTCAGGGCAAAAAAAGTGCAAAATATCAGGGGAAAAATCAAAAATGTCGGCGCGCCGACATTTTTGGGAGGGGTATACTCCCCCCATTTTTGCGTATGTAGGGGAAACAAAAGAGATACGAGGCTGGTGTTCGTATGCAGGGGAAATAAACGAGATGGCCCGCCTTCGCTGAAGCTTCGGCGGGTGAGCAGCGACGAGTTGGGGGAGAGAATCGTGGTCCGTGTCCCGCGATCCGTGGCTCGCTGTCTTTGTAGGGGATGGGCTTGCCCATCTCGCTCCGTACTTTGGTAGCGCCGGCATCCTGCCGGCCCGGAAAAGATACGGAGCGCTTGCCGGCAGGATGCCGGCGCTACTTGGTACGACCACGTAGGGGTGTACCCCCGGTTTTTTGCGGAAGAGTGTGCAAGCTGCGGAAAGGACGTGGGATAGCTGTGATCCAAAAAAAGAAAGAGTGCGCAAGTCTCTGAAAACACGGAGAGGCGAATGCGAGAAGTTGGCGACAAGAGCGAGTGAACAGCGGAGAGAGGAGGATCGCGGAGGAATCCTGAATTGGGAGGGTTTAGCGGTTCGCTGGGAATCGGGAAGGATCGTCATTCGTGCGGTTGTCCTGGGCGGAGGCCACAAAGATTTGTGTGGCGTTGTGAGAAGCATCGGGCAAGTTGGGGCGCTTGCGAGTCACGAAGAAAGTATAGACAAAGCAAATAGTATCGACAAGTAACTGCTTGGACAACAAATGGTAATGGGACCAAGGGAGCGTTCGAACGGGAAGGCGAGTAGTCAGCGGAAAATGAAGAGGAGGAACGGACCCACCCTTTGCCAAACCCGCAAAGGGTAGGCCACCCAGGAGAACTCAATCCAAATAGCGTGCGCCACCCGCCGCTTACGCAGTGGGCTAAATTCTGTCGCGCCTCTGGCGCTTTGGAATTCGCGGGAGACATCGCGCGTGTCCCCATGGTTCCGCCTACTCCTTCACCTGCGCCAACGGAATCTGCGAAAACAATTGCAGATCGATCATCATGTTCAGCCGCCGGTCCAATTGAAAAAACGTGGCCGCCTTCTTTCCCGGCAACACCTGGGTTACCACCGGCACGTACTTCAAGCGCAGCGCCTGCGCCTGCTCGTCTGCCTCGAGCCAGTTCCGCACATAAATCAGCGCATCCTGGTCTGTCATCGTTGCCCACATCTCCGCGTACTGCTTCAACAGCGCATACTTCTGATTGTTCACTTCCTGCAAGTCCTTCACGTAATGGTTGTAGACCGGCCAGAACTTCTGCCCTTCCGTATCCGACAGCGACATATTCTGCCCAATCACCTGCATTTTCATTGCACGTAGATCTTTCCGCAGCCAAGCAATGTCCTCGTCCGTCATCGTCGGGCTGATGACCCTCTGCACGGTAACTTGCTGCCCCTGCGCCGCCGTCCCAGCCCCAGCCATCCCCCCACCCAACGCCGTCGCCACCACCATGCCCGCAACAAACGCCCCGGCCAATCCCGCCGCTCCCGTCATTTTGCACTTCATAATCTTTCTCCTTACCGTTGTCCTCTTGCCACAAAGAACCAGCGAGAACAGCAAGTCCGGTTGCATGGTAATACAGTTGGGCCGCTAATGGATTGTTGCCAGCCAGATGGAATTGGCCTACACCAGCGTGTCTACTTCTTGCTGTCCTGAGCATCCAACTGCGCACTTGTGAAATGAAAGGAGACTTTGCATGGCAAACGAGAAGAATGACCAATCTGTCTTGAGCCACATCGACCAGTTGGTGAAGGAAGAGGAGGGCTTGTACGCGAAGAACGGGCTTACGGAGGAGGACCAGGCGCGGCTGGCCGAGGTGAAGGTGGCGCTGGACCAGTGCTGGGATCTGCTGCGGCAGCGGCGGGCTTTGCGGGAGTTTGGGGAAGACCCGGACAAGGCGAAGGTGCGCCCGGCAAAGATTGTGGAGAATTACGAGCAGTAAGCTAGCGCGACCCGCCGAAGGTGTGGACCAGGCTGATGATGGTGCGGAAATTTGCCTGACTTTGAATGACCTGGGCGGGAGTGAAATAGCTGGCGTGGAGATAGTCTACGCCGACGCGGAAGACGGTGGAGCTGGAAAGTTTCGCATCCAGGCCGGGACCGATGGCCAGGAGACGAAGCGTTCGCCCGGGAATGATCGCGCATACTGTGGCGGGATTCGTTGAACAGAGTGCTGGCCATGCTAATGAGGCAATAGAGTCTGCGCGGCGCCGAGGAACGATGGCCTGACAAAAGTTCTCAGGCGTCCCTTGCGGTGCGGTAGGCTTTTTGACCGGCTTCCACTACGCCGACGATGTTGTCTTTGACTTCGTCCACTGTTTCCTGGGCGCGTCGAGACCATCGCTTGCCTGTGGATGCCACATCATCCAGGCCCTGCTTCGCCGTACGCGTGATGTAGCTGCGTGTTTTCTTTCCCGAGGCAGGCGCAAAAAGCAATCCAACAAGCGCGCCTATTCCTATTCCCACGACAAATGTTATGAACCCGTTCGACGAATTACGATGGTTGACGAGATCCGCCCCCGCCGGCGAGCTTAAACTTTCGTTGTTTTTGCCGGTCCGATCGTGACCATTGCTTGCAGTTTCATTCTGCGTTTCTGGTTTCATACGATTGTCCCCTTTGATGGAATCTATGTTGCCGCACGGAATGTATCCGCGCTATCCCGAGTTACGTTGTACCAGCCCCAAATTGCGCTCCGAAGAGAAAGAGGAACTCTTGCTCAGACGAATCGAAAGAAGATTATAACGATGCTCAGCGCAAGTGTCTGTCCGGTTGTGTACAGATGTGTCGACCCGATCGCCTTAGCATCGCGACTGCAGGGAAGCGGGCGACTCATTTTCGTCAGGTGCGCGGAGTAGTCGAGCGTGAGAGCGATTGCCCAATGCTAAGCGGGAAGGAGAGTTCGATTTCGGTGCCGGCGTTGGGTCTGGTCCAGATGCGGAGGCGGGCGCCGATGTTGGCGGCGCGTTCGCGCATGACACTCAGGCCCCAGTGGGATTTGCGGCCGGAGCGGAGGAGTTGGGGGTCGATGCCTGTGCCGTTGTCGCGGACGGTTACGCGCAACTTGCGGGGGGAATATTCGAGTTCGACCTCGATCTTTTTTGCCTGGGAATGGCGCAGGGAGTTAAGCAGGGCTTCGCGGGTGATCAGGTAGATTTGGTGAAGGATGGCTGGATCGAGGTGTTTTGGGCGGCCTATTTTTGCGATGCGCAGTCGGGCGCGGTCGGCGGGCGTGAGTTCATTGAGGAAATCGGAAAGCGACTGATCGAGGGTAGTAGGTGGGGCTTCGGCGGAGCGGAGTCCTTCGAGGGCGGCGCGGCCTTCGGCGATTCCCTTGCTCATCAGCTTGCGGACACGGCTCAGGAGCGGCTTCGCGGGGGAATCCGGGGGCACCCACCCTTCGGCGACCTGGAGTTGCATGGAAGCGCTGAGGAGCCCCTGGAGCAAGGTGTCGTGGAGTTCGCGGGCGATGCGGGTGCGTTCGCGGCGGCGTTCTTCCAGAAGAAGAAGCTGTTCGCGGGTCGAATCCTGCGGATCGGATTGGCCGAAATAACCTCGAATTCTTTGGACCAGTGGGGGAATTGCTGGAGTTTCGCTTGCCATGTTAGTTCCTCCCTGCTTCGTTAGTGTTCCGAGTGCTAGGGTTCCGTGAAATGCTGCGGGGATATTGCCTTGGGGAGGCCGGCGGCGTCTTGGACGAATTTGGTCCGATTTGTACGTTCTTGCTAAGTCTTTTGGGGTGACCGAGGCTTGCGCCAAGGTAAGCGCTCTCTGGGAAACTTAGAGATAACACTTTTACAATGAGGCGATTACATAGATAGTGAACTCAGATCAGGGAAGAGGCTCCCCAGGGGCTGAAGCCCGTTCTTGTGCCCTTTGAATGTCGGAGCCCTTCGCAGCCCAGGGTGAACTGAGGCTCCGACCCCCAAAAGCAGCTATTAGATGGCTAGCGCTCGAGGCCACGGGCTAGGCTGGGGGACATGCCGGTGAGGCGGCGGAAGTGGCGGTTGAGGTGGCTCTGGTCGGAGAAGCCAACGGCGAGGGCGATGTGGGAGAGCGGGAGCTGCGTGTTGCGGAGCATCTGTTCGACGTGCTCGAGTCGGCGGCGGAGAAGATAGCGATGCGGGGGTATGCCAAGCGATTGCTGGAAGGCGCGGGCGAAATGGTGGGGGGAGAGGCCGGCCATGGAGGAGAGTGCGTCGAGGCTGATCTTTTCGCTGATGTGCGACTCGATGAAATCGCAGACGCGGTTTTTCATTGCGGGAGAAAGGCCGCCTCGGCTCGGGTCTGGGGCTTCGGGCATCGGCATAAAGTTGAGCATGCTGAGGCGTGGTTGGGCATGAACAACCGCTTCGGGCCAGCTGCGGGAGAGATTCGATTTCGCGAGCGGCGGAGTGATCAGGGCACGCCACTGATCGTTGCGCCCCGTGCGGGCGAGGAGAACAGGAATGTCCTGGCCACTGCGGCGGCGGAAGAGGGAAAGGCTGTAGTCGAAGAGAGAGGACAGAGGGATGCCGGTGGCCAACCGATTGTCATCGAGAGCGAAGGCGGCACGCGCAACGCGGTCTGCGCCACGGATGCGCTGGTCATCATCCAAAGCCAGGAGCATGGCAGGAGCGGCGTCGCTGGACGGTAAGGCGGCGACGATCCAATCGTGACGGAAGTGTTCGCGGAAGAGGCGCTCTTCGACGGCGCGGGCGGACGCGACGGTTGCGGCAAGAGCCAACTGTTGCGGGCGATCCGGGCCTTCGGTGGCGACAGCAGAGACGTCGAGCACGCCGGCGAGCTTGCCGAGTGCGTCGAAGATCGGGGCGCCGGCGCAGGTGAGTTTGCTGTGGCGAGAGCGATAGTGCTGGCCGCAATGGACGAGCAGGGGGCGTTGTTCAGTGATGCAGGTGCCGATGCCGTTGGTGCCTTCGGTTTGCTCGGACCAGACGCCTCCTAGCCAGATGCCCCAACGCTTGAAATCGTCGGCGCGGGATTCGTCGCCGCGATGGTGAATGGCGATGCCCTGGTTGTTGCACAAAAGGACGACGTAGCCCTGCTGGCGGACGATGGCATAGAGACGATCGATCTCTTCCCTTGCCTGGACAACGATTTCAGCGACGGGTTCTTCGGAGGCTTTTAGTTCGCTCTGGGTGACGACATTAGGCGCAGATTGGTCTTTGGGGTCGACGTGATAGTCGGCCATACAGCGGTGCCAGGAGTTGGAGATTTCGTCTGCGGCAGAGGGTGGGGGCGCGTCAGGGAGAGCGGACTCGATCGACTGGGATCGAGGCGGCTCTTGGTCACCGGAGGCGGAACGATTGATGACTTCTGGGGGCACGGAACCCTCCAGCACCCTGTTGCGACTCGCCCGGTGGGCGTGTGCTTGGCTCGGCCCCGGGCGCGGCGGCTTGCGTGGCACTTATGCCCGCAAGTGAGGCGGCAAGTGTAACAAGGCCGGAGGGGAGCAACAAGTTGAGTCGTTTGCCAAATGACTGACTGCAAAAGGCGGAAACCCATTGAATCGGTCTGGCGAGGGGAAAACAGAAGCAAAATGGAGCGGCCTATCGGAATCGAACCGACACCTGAACCTTGGCAAGGTTCCGTACTACCACTATACTAAGGCCGCTTGAACTATAACTTTTATAGCACGCTTCTCCCCGAAACGACAAGACACGCCGCGAAGAGTTGAGACGAAACAGGCGAATCAGGAAACCTGCGTGACGCGGGCCGACTTGACGATCGGCGAGCGGCGCTGGCGTTCGGCGAAGCGGGTGGCTTTTTCCTTGTTAGTGTAGACCCGGCCAAAGTTTTCCCCGTCGGCGTAATTGACGGTGACCAGGAAGTGATGATGTTTTCGGCGGCGATCTTTTCCGAATTCCGACTTTCCGTCCCGGACGGATTTCCGGGGGCCTTTCGCTGGAGTTAACGCTTTTGCCACGGACACCTCTGATTTGAAGAAATCGTAAATGCCACTATCGCAAGAATGAAAACGATTCGCAAGCACAGGTTGCGAAAGCAGCGAAAATTATATTCCTGAGTGAAGGGGCTAACGCAATGCCACAGAGGACGAATCGGACCGCCCGCTGAAGAGGGGCAAGAAACCGCGGCTGGCGTGAACCAGATGCTCGATGCCATGCAAGCCGCTGCTGTCGCCGGATTCGGATTCATTCCCGTGCCAGGAGAAGGTCATGTTAATTCCCGCCAGTTGATCAGAAGGCGGCGTGTGAACGGCAAGGAAGCCATTGCCGCCGAACGCGCTGAGATTGTGGAGCGCTCCCTGGCCGGGGAGGCCCATGACGAAATTAGCGGTGGTGACGTCGCTCTCGAAGCCGATGAGTTTCACGCGGCCGCGCCAGAATGTGGCGAGCGGAAGGCGGACCTGATCCACGAAGGGCGTGTCGTTGCAGTAGAACGCGGATTCCATACGCTGGATCGTGCCGGTGGAGGAAGTCCAGAGTGGTTTTTCAAAGGTGGCGGAATCGGAGCGGGGCCGGGGCAAAATGTAACTTTGTACACCGCCAGGCATCAAATCAGTGTGAAAGTCATGAGCACCGGGTGTAAGTGAGAAGTCGAACGGTTCCCGGATCGAGTCTGTGTGCGGTCGCAACTGCTTCTGGCCCTGGTTTTCCTTCAATTCCTGGGCACACAACGGCAGGAGCACGATCGAGCAGGAAAGCGCGGCTAGCCTCAAAGGCAGCCTGATCGAGATGCCAATTACGGGCACTCGCTCCTCCTAAGTCCGCAAAGACGCCTAATAAAACGCAAGATATCGCAATGTGTTGCGGGTGTCTATAACTTCCCGGCGGGAGCAGGCTGCGGATGGTCGGGCGGCAGGTCTCGCTATTGCGAGCGTGCTACCGCCCTAATGATCGAAATTTTGGTGTGCTGTTCATGAAACATTTCGCGGATTATTGCGTCTTTACTAAGTGGAGAAGGACTATGATGTTTTTAGCATTGGCAGACAAAACGATGTCGAACGTGAATAAGAAACCGCCACTAATCGAGGACCTTCGCGAGCACTCGCAAGAGCAGATCGCGGAACTGCGCTTGTTGCTGGAAGCGGGATTGACCGGGCGTCCGGACCCGCGCCGGCCCGGCTTTTTTGAGCTCGATGGCGTGGCGAATGTGTATTACGTTTTCCGGTATCCCACGGGACACAAGGTGTTGCTGTTGGCCGCCTGGCAACGCGAAGTTGACCCGGTGGCTGAGATGGCTGCGTACTCCTGCCCTGCCGCGTAGCGAAACTCCCCAGCTCAGACAATTTAAAAAGGAACTTGTGCGTTTGGTTAGCGCTTGTCTTTTTCGAGCGCCAGCGAAACCGAGTTGATGCAGTAGCGCAGACGCGTAGGCCCTGGACCGTCTTCAAAGACGTGGCCGAGATGTGCATCGCAGCGGCTGCATTTTACCTCCGTTCGGACCATGCCATGCGACGTGTCGGTTTCCTCGTCGACGGCTTGATTTTCGAGAGGGGCCGTAAAGCTGGGCCAGCCGCAGCCGGAGTGAAATTTTGTTTCGGAGCGGAACAGTGGAGTTCCGCAACAGACGCATTTGTAGGTGCCGGGAGTGTCGGTGGATTCATACTCGCCGGTGAAGGGCGGCTCGGTGCCCTTCTGGCGTGTAACATGATACTGGTTCGGAGTGAGCTGCTTTTGCCATTCGCTTTCGGACTTTTGGATCTTTTCGGCCATATATCCTCTTTATACGGTGCTAACACAGTCTCCCCGAGTATCAGATTCGGCGCAACTCCTTGACGTTTCATGCTGCCGCCTCAACTATAAAAGTACCCCTTCGCCCAGGGGACTCGTATGCCAGACGAAATCGAGCCCCAATCCGCTGAGAAGCGTCATGCCCGGCGTGCCAAAATTGCGAAACCGCTGCGCGTGCGGCCCTCGGAGCCACGCGATGAACATTTTGAGGATCTGCCCGTCAGCGTGAATGCTTCGAAAGAGGGGATATTTTTCCAGACGCGGCGGAAGGGCTATTACAAGGGCATGCGGGTGTTCGTGACCTTTCCATTTACTTCACAGCACGACCCGATGAATTGCGAATATGTGGCGGAGGTAGTTCGCGTGGAAGAGTTGCCGAATAACCGCTACGGAGTTGCGCTGCATTTGCTGATGACGGTGAATTATAGCGCGGGGGCTCCGCCGGGTTCGGTTACCCGTACCTAGCATTTAATTTTTGAATCGTGCCGCAGCAATCTTCCGATTGACACCCGGCTTGGCCTTCCTGTACGTTTCTAACCAGATGACTTTTCGGGCGCATCGACACCATCACCATCACGGCTATCAGCCGCGCCCGTGGAGTCCTGCCTAGAGATTTTGCAGTTTTGAAAGCAGGAAATGCCCCGCCGGCGCGGATTGCGCGGCGGGATTTTTGTTTTTGGGGAGGTTTTTGTGGAGCTGGCATTTGAAAAACAGGGTGGGCTGATTCCTGCGATCCTGCAGGATCATGTGAGCAAGGAAGTGCTGATGCTTGGGTATGTGAATCCGCACGCACTGGCGGAGACGTGGAAGAGTGGCGAGGTGCATTTTTTCAGCCGTTCGCGGAACCAGCTTTGGAAGAAGGGCGAGACGAGCGGGCACGTGCTGCGGCTGAAGCAGGCGCTGGTGGATTGCGATGCGGATGCGTTGCTGCTGCTGGTGGAGCCGGTGGGACCGGGCGTCTGCCATGAGGGATACCGCTCGTGCTTTTTTCGCGAACTGAGTGCGGACGGATCTGCGCGAATCATCGCGGAGAAAGTATTTTCGAGCGAAGAGGTTTATGGAAGGCGGGAGGCGAAATGAGCCTGCTGAAGCTGGGGATTCCGAAGGGGAGTTTGCAGGATGCGACGATTGACCTGATGTCGCGGGCGGGCTGGAAGATCGCGCTGAGTTCGCGCAGCTATGTGCCGACGATTGACGATCCGGAGCTGAGTTGCCTGCTGGTGCGGGCGCAGGAGATGGCGCGGTATGTGCAATCGGGCGCGCTGGAGGCCGGGATCACGGGGCACGATTGGGTGGTGGAAACGCGGGCGGACGTGCTGGAGTTGGCAGAGTTGGTTTACGCGAAGCAGCGGTTGGCGAGGGTGAAATGGGTGCTGGCGGTGCCGGAGGATTCGGCGATTCGCGAGCCGAAAGATCTGGAAGGCAAGGTGATCGCGACGGAGGTTGTGGGGATTACGGAGAAATATCTGGCGAGCCATGGGGTGAAGGCGCGGGTAGAATTTTCGTGGGGCGCAACGGAAGTGAAGGTTCCGGAGCTTGCCGATGCGATCGTGGAAGTGACGGAGACGGGATCGTCCTTGCGTGCGAACCGGTTGCGGATTCTGGATACGGTGTTGGAATCGGCGACAGTGTTTATCATGAATCGCAAGGCGGCGGCGGATCCGGCGAAACGCGAGAAGGCGGAAAATCTGGTGCTGATGCTGCAGGGAGCGATTGCCGCGGCAACGCGGGTGGGGTTGATGCTGAACGTGCGGCGGGAAAATCTGGACGCGGTGCTGGCGGCGCTGCCTGCTTTGAAGAATCCGACGATATCTTCGCTGAGCGATGCGGATTGGGTGGCGGTGAACACGATTATTGAAGAATCGGTGGTGCGGCAGATCCTGCCGCGGTTGAAGGCGGCGAAGGCTCAGGGGATTGTGGAATATCCCTTGAACAAGATTGTGCTGTGATGCGGATTCTGAACCTTACTGAGAAAAGTGAAGTCCAGATGCTGAAACTGCGGCGGACACACGATTGGGATGGTTATCGTGTCGCTTCGCGAATCGTATCCGATGTACGGCGGCGCGGGGACCGCGCCCTGGAAGACTGGTCGAAGAAACTGGATGACACTGACGTTTCCAGTGTGCGCCTCTGGATTTCGAAAGAGGAGATGGCGGCGGCGAAGCGTCAGGTGGATCGAGAATTCTTGCGAGCGGTGGAGCACGCTGCGAAGAATGTTCGCAAGGTTGCGGAGCGGCAACTTCCCTGCGGGTGGAACTTGCGCGTGGAATCGGGCGTCGAGATTCGGCAGCTCGTACACCCGCTTGAGTCAATCGGATGCTATATTCCCGGCGGGCGGTTTTCGTTGCTCTCGACGCTGGTGATGACCGTGGTACCCGCGCAAGTGGCGGGGGTGAAGCGGATCCTGGCGGTTTGTCCGCATCCGAATGATGCTTTGCTTGCGGCCGCGGATGTTCTGGGCATCGAGGAATTTGCGAGGATTGGCGGCGCGCAGGCGATTGCGGCGATGGCTTACGGAACGCGGAAGATTGCCGCGGTGGAAAAGATTTGCGGGCCGGGGAACCGATTTGTCACCGCCGCAAAGCAGATTGTGAGCGCGGATTGCGCGATCGATATGCCGGCGGGGCCGACCGAGGCAGTGGTGCTGGCGAACACAGGCAATCCGCGGTGGATCGCGGCGGATCTGTTGGCGCAGGCGGAGCACGCGCCGGATGCGGGGAGTTATCTGGTGACGTCGTCGAGCGCGTTCGCCCGGAAAGTGCAAGAAGAGGTGATGGCGCGGTTGAAGGAATTACCGAAGGAGAATCCCGCCCAACGCTCCATTCGGAAAACGGGAGCAATTTTGATTGCTCGCTCGATTGAGCATGCTTGCGAATTTGTGAACCGGTTTGCGCCGGAACACTTGAGCTTGCCCTCGGATGGAGAAAAACTTCTCGGCCGAATTCGCTCGTCGGGGACAATTTTTCTCGGTGAATTGAGCGCGCAACCCTTTGGCGATTACGCCAGCGGCAGCAATCACGTTTTGCCAACAGGCGGGTGGGCGCGGCGGCGTGGCGGGCTTTCGGCTATGGACTTTGTGAAGTGCATCAGCGTGCAGAAAATTGGCGCAGCAGGCGTTCGAAGCCTGGTTGATGACGTGCAGCGATTGGCAAACGCCGAAGGACTACTGGCGCACTCGCGAGCGGTTGAGGTGCGCCGATGAGGGTGCGCTTGCCTGTCCGCAATGCGATCCTTGACCGGCGCACCTATGAAGCGCCCGCCGAGGGGCGCCGGGGAAAAATTCGGCTCGATTTCAACGAGAATACGACCGGATGCAGTACGGCCGCGCTGGCGGCCCTGCGTCGGCTCAACGGGAAAGAATTGGCGATGTATCCGGAGTATCAGGCTCCGACGAAGATTCTGGCGCGCTATTTTGGTGTGAAACCGGAGGAGTTGCTGCTGACCAACGGCGGGGATGACGCGTTGCGCGTTTTCTTTGACACGTTTGTGGAGCCGAGCAGCCATATTTTGATTTGCGAGCCGACTTTTCCGATGTACCGGTATTACGCGGAGATTGCCGGCGCGCGCGTTGAGACGTTGCACTACTCGAAGGAGATGGATTTTCCTTTGGCGGACGTTCTGAAGGCTCTCCGGAAAAAACCGCGGGTTTTTTTCGTTGCCAATCCGAACAATCCGACCGGAACCCTTGTGGACAAAGCCGCGATCGAGAACATTCTGAAGGCCGCCACTCACACGGCCGTGGTTCTGGATGAGGCCTATTCTGATTTTTCCGGCGTCACCGGCGTGCCGTGGATTGGGCGTCATCCCAATCTTTTTATCGCCAAGACTTTTTCGAAAGCCGCCGGATTGGCTGGACTTCGACTGGGTGCAGTGATTGCGCAACACGAGTCGCTTGCTCTTGTTCGTCGCGCGTTGCCTCCCTTCCCTGTAAACGCGGCGGCGCTCGCCGCAGGGGTCGCGGCAGTGCGCGAACGGCGGACGATTGAGCGATACATTCGCGAAACGAAACGGCTGCGCAAATGGTTTGGCGGCGAACTCAAACAGCGCAATGTGCGCGTTTTTCCCAGCGCGGGCAATTTTCTGCTGGCTGATTTCGGCGACGCCGGTCCTGGCCTCTTTCTCCTGCTGACACGGAATGGAATTCTGATTCGCGAGCGCAGCAAGGATCTGGGACCGGGGTTCGCGCGCATCACCATCGGCACAAAAAAAGAGTTGCAAGCGTTGTTGCGGATTCTGGACCGTACGAGAAGGTGACCTGATGGCTCGCAGTGCGACAATCCGGCGCAACACCAAAGAAACGCAGATTGCGTTGAGGATGAATCTGGATGGCCGCGGGAAAGCGGAGATTTCGACGGGGATTCCGTTTTTCGACCACATGCTGGATCTTGTAACGCGCCACGGCGGCTTTGATCTGAAAATCAAGGCCGCGGGTGACCTCGATGTGGATCAACACCACACTGTCGAGGATGTGGGCATCGCTCTTGGGGAGGCTGTCATCTCGGCGTTGGGCAACAAGCGCGGGATTAATCGGGCGGGTTATTTTCTGATGCCGATGGACGAGACGCTGGCCGTGGCCGCGATTGATTTTGGCGGGCGTCCGCACTGCGTGGTCAAGGCGCGTTTTTCGACGGCTCGAGTTGGCGATTTTCAGACGGAATTGGTGGAGGATTTTTTCCAGGGATTTGCGCAGGCCGCGCGGGCGAATGTTCACTTGCGGGTTTTGTATGGACGCTCGACGCACCATCAGGTGGAGGCGCTTTTCAAAGCGTTCGCGCGGGCGTTGCGGTTTGCGGTTTCGCGAGATCGGCGATTGCGGAAAATTTTGCCCAGCACGAAAGAATTGCTGTGAACGTTACACTGATTGACTACGGCGCGGGGAACGTGCCGTCGGTTGAGCGAGCGCTGCAGCGATTGGGCGCGAAGGTGGAGACAACGAATCTTGCGGAGAAAATTGCAGCAGCGCGGTGCCTGGTGTTGCCGGGCGTGGGCCACTGCGCGGCGCTGATTGCGGCGCTCGATGCACACGCTCTACGCAGGCCATTGGTCGAAGCAGTTGGCAGGGGCGCGGCGTTTCTCGGCATCTGCCTCGGGTTGCAAGCGCTGTATGAATCGAGCGAAGAGGCGCCGGCCCTTAAAGGACTCGGACTTCTGCCTGGGCGCGTCACGCGGCTTCCCGAAAGCGTAAAGCTTCCGCACATGGGGTGGAACACACTGAAAACTGTTCGCGCAACGCGGCTGCTCGATTCTGTGCCGGCGGATGCTTATTTTTATTTTGCGCATTCGTTTGCGGCGCCTGCGGCGGGCCAAGAAAGTGCGGCGGTTTCCGAGCACGGGCGCGAATTCATCGCCGTGCTCGAAAAGGAAAATATCTGCGCGGTGCAGTTTCATCCGGAAAAGAGCGGCGCTGTGGGTGCACAAGTGTTGCGCAGTTTTCTGCGAGCGGCGGCATGAGCCTGGCGCGGCGGATCATTCCCTGCCTGGATACGGACGGGGCGCGCGTAGTCAAAGGCGTGCACTTTGAGGGGTTGCGTGATGCTGGGGACCCCGTAGAGCTTGCAGCACGCTACAACGCGGAGGGTGCTGATGAACTGGTGGTGCTCGACATCGCTGCGGCGCGGGACAACCGGCCGACGTTTCTCGAAACCATTCGGCGAGTGGCGGAACAGTTGGCCATCCCGTTATCTGCCGGCGGAGGGATTCGTTCGCTGGAGGCGGCGCGAGCGGTGGTGCGGGCTGGGGCAGACAAAATTACCGTGAACACTGCTGCGGTTGAGCGGCCGGAACTCCTCAGTGAACTTTCCGCCGAATTTGGGGCGCAGGCGGTGGTGCTGGCGATTGACGCGAAGCGCGAAGCTGATAGCTGGCAAGTGCGGATTCGCGGCGGGCGTCAGGCGACACCGCTAAATGCGCGCGAATGGGCGCAGCGCGGGGTCGAGTTGGGCGCGGGGGAAATTCTGCTGACGTCGGTGGATCGCGACGGAACGCAATCGGGTTTTGATTGCGAATTGACCGCGGCGATCAGCAATGGTGTTTCGGTGCCCGTGATTGCTTCGGGCGGGGCGAAGGTGCCGGCACATTTTTTGGAGGTGTTCACGCGGGGTGTGGCGGACGCGGCGCTGGCGGCTTCGATTTTCCACGATCAGGTGCAGTCGATCCGGGCGCTGAAGGAATTCTTGCGAGAGCGCGGCGTTGAGGTTCGGCTGCCGTGCTGATTCCGTGCATTGATCTGCAGGGGGGGCAGGCCGTGCAACTGGTTCATGGGCGGCGCCGTGAGCTTGCGGTGGCTGACGTTTTTGGATTGCTGAAGAAGTTCGGGCGTCACGAGTGGTTGCATGTGATTGATCTGGATGCGGCGATGGGCAAGGGGCACAACAGGCGGCTAGTAGGTGAGCTTTGTGTGCGCGCAAAAAGCGAGCACGGCATGAAGGTGCGTGTCGGGGGCGGAATCCGAACGGTTCGAACGGCGGAGCAGCTCGTCGGTTTGGGAGTGGCGCAAATCATCATTGGAAGCGCTGCTTTTGGAAATGGCCGACCTAATCTGGCTTTTCTCAAACGTCTTCAGGGCCAGGTGAAAAAGAAGCAAGTGCTGATCGCTTTGGACACGGCGAAAGGGAAAATTGTGATTCACGGGTGGCGGACTTCGTTGCGGGTTTCGCCGCGCGAGGTTATAGCTGCGCTGGAGCCTTATTGCCGGGGATTTTTGTGCACGGACGTGGACCGGGAAGGGACGATGCGCGGGGTGAATCTGGAATGGTTCCGCGAGTTGCGGGCGGCGACGAAGCTTCCGATTGTCGCGGCCGGTGGAATATCTTCGCGGGGGGAGATTCGGGCGCTGGAAAAACTGGGCATGGATGCGGCGGTGGGGATGGCGCTGTACAAGAACCGCGTTCGGTGAGTAGGCGCGGCCACCTGAAGGTGGCCGCTACGTGTGATACTTTTCGTACCGCTTGGCTTGCAGTACGATACTTGCAATGCGATTCCTCTTCCGATTGTCTTTATTGCTTTGTTTTTCATGCGCGGTTCTGCTGGCCCAGTCGCCCGACGCGCCGCTTCCTTTTCAACTGAAGCTGATCGGCCCGAACATCTGGGCGGCGATTGACGACGCCAAGGGAGATGCGGGGGCCAACGCCGGGTTTGTGGTTGGCGACGACGGCGTGGCGGTGATTGATACGTTTGAAAATGAGGCCGCGGCGAAAGCGCTGCTTGGCCAAATCCGCGGCTTTACGCATCTGCCGATCAAATTCGTGATTAATACGCACTATCACCTGGACCACGTCGCGGGGAACCGTGTTTTCGCGGAACATGGAGCGGTCATTGTTGGGCATCACAGCGTGCGCGCGTGGATTCACACGGAGAACCTGAAATTCTTTGGGGAGAAGATCAAGCCGGAAGAAAAGGCGCTCGTGCAGAACCTGCTTGCTCCGGAAGTCACCTACGATACGGGCGTCACGCTTTTCCTGGGTTCGCGGCGCATTGAAGTGACTTATATGCAGGGCCACACGGGGGGCGATTCGGTGGTTTCGATTCCGGATGCGGGCATCGTTTTTTGCGGAGACCTGTTCTGGCGGCATACGCTGCCGAATCTGATTGATGCCACAACATCAACGTGGATTTCCACGCTTTCGGAGTTCACGGAAGAAAAATCGGATACCTTGCCCAACTCCGCGCTGCCGCGGGCGGTGATTTTTGTTCCGGGGCATGGCGACGTGGGGAACGCGGAAGACGTGCAGGAATTTCAGGGATACCTTACCTGGCTGCGCGGCGCGGTAAAGAAAGGCGTGGACGCAAATAAGAAGGGCAATGCGCTGGTGGCTGCGGTTTTGCCGGAGCTCACGGAGAAATACGGGAGCTGGGAGTTTTCTAAGGAGTTTTCGCGCTCGAATATTCTGGAAGCGGGCGCGGAACTGGAAGGCACGAAACGCGTTCCAGTCGCACAGAAAAAGTGAGGAATTATGCTGGTCTCTTTCCGTTCCTGTGGCCCCAAAGATCACGCGGCTCTGCTGAAACTGGTGATTGCGTACAACCAGTTTGAGAGGATTCGCGCTCATCGCCAGTCGCTGAGCCAGGGGCTGGATGTGCTGCTGAGAAATCCGTCGCAGGGGAAAATGTGGCTGATGGAGAATCACAAAAAACCGGTGGGGTACGCGTTGCTGACGTATAACTTTGAGCTGGAATATGGCGGCGCGGAGGGCGTGCTGCGTGATTTATTTGTGGAGAAGCGCTTCCGGAACCAGGGAATCGGATCGCTGGCGCTTTACGAGATTGAAGATTATTGCCGGGAACGAGGGATGCGCGCGTTTCAGTTGCAACTACCGCGGCGCAACAAAGCGGCCGCAACCTTTTACCGCAAAGCGGGCTTCCGCGAGTTGCCTCGGCGCGTGATGTTGATGGAGGTCCGGCCGGAAGAAGTGGTGCAGGCGCGGCGGGCTAGCGCAAGTAAGCGTCGGTGATGTACTGCTGCACCATGCGCTGGGTGTTGAAGAAAGAGCCGTTGATGGCGATGGCGTGGCGCATGACGTCGAGGTAACGCTCGCGGCTGCCGTAATAGAGGGGGAGAATCACGCCCTCGAGTTTCGCGTAGAGACTCTCCGCGTCGTACGCGTTATCTACCGGAGTTTCTGGGCCCGGGTCGCCGCGATGGGCTTCGCCGATGGACCAGCCGGTGACGCCTTCGATGTTGCCTTCCACCCACCAGCCGTCGAGAATGCTGAGGCTCGGCACGCCATTCAATGCCGCCTTCATGCCGCTTGTACCGGAGGCTTCCAGCGGATACTGTGGTGTGTTGAGCCACAAATCGCCTCCGGCGGTGAGAATTCCACCTAAGCTCAGGTCGTAATCGTCCAGAAAAACGATGGTGATTGCTTTCTTCAGAGCTTTTTTGGCTTTGAAAATCTTCTTGATGATTTCCTTGCCGCCGCCATCGCGCGGGTGGGCTTTTCCGGCATAGACGATCTGGAAGGGGCCCGCGTTTTTTGCGATCTGGCGAAGGCGATCGAGGTCGCTGAGGATCAAGTCGGCGCGCTTGTAGCCGGTGGCGCGGCGGGCGAACCCGATGGTGAAGGCGTCGGGGTCGAGCTTTAGTCCGGTTTTTTTGCGGACTGTTTCGAGCAGGTCGTGCTTGGCCAGAAGGTGAGCGGCCCAAACTTCTTCGGGCGGCAAACCCAGGGCGCCACGGAGGCTGTAATTGTCTTCGCGCCAGGACGGGATCATGCGGTCAAACAAATCCTTGAACGAAGGAGAGGCCCAGGTCGCCGCGTGAACGCCGTTGGTGATCGCCTCGATCGGAATGTTCGGGAACATTTTTCGGGAAACTTCACCGTGGAGCTTGGCCACGCCATTCACATAATTGCTCAGGCTTAGCGCGAGATAGGTCATGTTGACGGACGCGCCGCGCCGCGCTGCTTCCACCATGTCCGGGTAATTTTGCTCGACCTGCAAAACGCTGCGGACGAGGTCGGCGGAGGAAGCATCTTTCACGTCGAAGAAGCGGTTCTGGTCGGGAAACAAGCGGGTCATGTACTCAACGGGGAATTTGTCGTGGCCGGCGGGCACCGGGGTGTGCGTGGTGAAAACGCACTTGCCGCGCACTCGCTCGATATCTTCTCCCTTAACGGATTGACGGCCCGCGTGGTTGGCCTCCTCGCCCAGCAATTCCAGGGTGAGCAGCGCGGCGTGGCCTTCGTTCATGTGGTAACGCATCAATTCGTTGTGTCCAAGCGCACGCAGCATGCGCACGCCGCCGATTCCGAGCAGCACTTCCTGAGAAAGGCGGTAGTAGGGATCGCCGCCGTACAACTGGCCGGTCAGGTCGCGATCGCGCTGGTCATTCGAGGGAAGGTCCGCATCCAGAAAATAGACCGGGACTTCGTAGCCGCGGACTCCTTTGACGGTGTAGCGCCAGGCGCGCAGTTCGACCTTGCGGCCTTCGAGAGTGACCGAGACGCGCGGCTCTTCTTCCTGCAGGTGTTTCTCCACCGCCCATTCGACGGATTCTTCCGTCTGCGCTCCTTCTTCAGAGAGTCGCTGGCGGAAATATCCTTTGCGGTAGAGGAGGGAAACCGCAACCATCGGTAACCGAATGTCCGCTGCTGCACGAATTGTGTCTCCCGCAAGAACTCCCAGCCCTCCGCTATAGGTGGGTATCTGGTTTTCCAAGGCAATTTCCATCGAAAAATAGGCGACAAATCGATTTGGTGGGTGCGCTTCGCTCGCCATCGTTCCGGGATCTCCATCCGGCGCGTTCAGTTGCGCCGCCACATGTTCGGTATTTTCTTCGGTAGACATATTGTCCGGGAAGGTCTCCTCTCAAGCAAGGATGGACATCGCTTTGCGTTCCAAGCTGTGGCTTGGCGGCGGAGATGAGGATTGTTCGCTATAATTCCTTTCCATGAGCATGGTCCTCGACGGCATCCGAGTTGTGGAACTCGCGGAAGCCTTGGCTGGCCCCTATTGCGCGATGCTGCTTGGAGACCTGGGCGCCGACGTTATCAAGGTCGAGCGCAACGCGGGTGGCGACCAATCCCGCGGCTGGGGGCCTCCTTTTGTCGGCACGGAATCCGCCTATTATCTCGCCACCAATCGGAACAAACGGTCGATCACTCTGAATTACGACCATCCCCTTGGTGGAGAAATTTTACAGCGTTTGCTCTCCACCGCCGACGTTTTTATTTGCAATCAACCATCCAAGGTTTCCCTGCAGCGGCGGGGGATCGATCCGGAGGCGTTGCGGACGAAAAATCCGCGGCTGATTTACTGCAGCATTTCAGGTTATGGGTTTAGCGGCCCCAAAGCGGAACAGCCCGGCTACGATATTCTCGCTCAGGCCGAAGCTGGAGTGATGAGCTTTACCGGAGAGCCCGGGGGAGGGCCGCTGCGCTTTCCCATTGCGATCGCTGACATGACCACGGGAATGTATTCGGCCATGGGCATCCTGGGAGCGCTATTCGCGCGCGAACGGAGCGGGAAGGGCGACTACCTGGACATGGCGCTCTTCGATTCGCAGTTGACGTGGCTATCAAACGTGGGGAGCAGCTATTTGAATGCGGGTGTGTCGCCGCATCGTTGGGGGAACGCTCATCCAAATATCGTCCCGTACCAGGTTTTTCGCGGAAGCGATGCGCGTTATTTTGTCGTGGGGGTGGGCACACAGGACCAGTGGCGCCGGTTGGTGAGGATTCTTGGTGCGGAGGAACTTGGAAGCGACACGAGATTTGCCAACAATGCCGCACGCAACCAGAACCGTGAGCAACTGATTCCGATTCTTCAGCGGCACTTTGATTCCCTGCCGAGTGGCGACTGGCTGGCCAAGTTGAAGGGCGCCGATATTCCCGCGGCTCCCATCCAGACGGTGAATGAGGCCCTGGGCGATTGCCAAACCCAGGCGCGGGGGTTGGTTGTCGAACTGGAGCACCCCACGCTGCGGACGGCGCGAAGCATCGCCAACCCAATCCGGTTCAGCGAGCAGCCGATCGTGTACCGGTTGCCACCACCGCTGCTTGGCGAGCACAGCGGAAGCATTCTGGACGAGTTGGGATACTCCGAAAGTGAAGCTAAGGAGGCGCTGAAGGAAGCTTGCCGGGCAGGCGCCTGATTCCAGACTTATACCAATTGATAGAGTTTCCCCTTGACGTCTTAACTACATTAATACGATACTCCAGTGACCAGCCCTTGCGAGCACTCCGCCCATGAGCGCCCGCAGATCGTTTGACGCTCATACTCGAGGTGTCCCTTGCTGAATCCCGTACTGGAACCCCGCCAGACTGAATTCCGAAATTTCAATGTCTGCCCTCATTGTGAATGGAATGGAGAAGAAGCGTTGCTTGCTCGCTTGTCGGAGGGCCTGCCGATGATCTCGCGCTCTGACGGAAGGAATTTTCATCTGCTGCTTGCAGATCGGCCGCTGCCATACCCTGTAGAACGCCACAAGGGGAGGACGCTAAAGGCTTCCGCGTGCTTCTGGTATTTGTATGGGACCGGCAGCAGCGCGGCGAAAAGCACAGTGGTCCTGTTTGAGTGCGCGTTCGGCGGCAAAGCCAATATATACCGGCAAATTGAATCTATTGCCGATGTCCTTGCCGAAGAACTGGTGCGCCGGCAGAGCCTGGCCGTTTTCTACAATATGCAAGGCGAGCGAATTCTGGAATTAGCGTACTGATTTTCACGCTGGCAATTTTGTTGCCAGCGTTGCCGATCCAGCCGCGTCTCTTCCCCCTGCATTTGACCTTTTTGCTCGCGCACGGTAGAAACGTAGTCCAGTCGCTCAACGTCGATCCGTGAACGCGGGTTGAGCCGCTGGCGCCGCCCGTGCGACAAAAGATCCCACAACTTGATGCCGTCCGCGGCATCGCCATCCTGGTCGTTCTGGTGCATAACCTGGGCGGTTTCGCTTTTCCGCTGTTGTCGCTGGTGACGAATTACGGCTGGATGGGGGTGGACCTCTTCTTCGTGCTCTCCGGGTTCCTGATCACCGGCATTTTGCTGGATTCGAAATCCTCGGAGGGCTACTTCCGGAACTTCTACGCGCGGCGTTGCCTGAGAATCTGGCCGCTGTATTATTGCGTGCTGGTGTTGATGTTTGTGATTGTTCCGCTGCTGCGTCCGCAAGACGCGGGCGAACTTTTTCAAAGATCCTCCCCGTGGTGGTCCTACCCGCTCTTTCTGCAGAATTTTCTGGTGGCCGCGCCGGCACTGGCAGTCGGGCCGCTGGGAGTGTCGTGGTCCCTGGCTATAGAAGAACTCTTCTATCTGGTCTGGCCGTTTTTCGTCAGGTATTTTTCCAGGGAGCGCTTGCAATTGACAGCCTGGGTGGTGCTGTTGGCCTCACCCGGGCTTCGCCTGTACTTTCTTACCCGGCATTGGCTGATTTATTCGAATCCCTTTTGCCGCCTGGACGGATTAATGGCGGGGGCTCTGCTGGCGATCCTTGTGCGAAAATCCGGGTTTGCACCGGGCCGGCTTCTGAGGGTGGCGTGGGTCGGGTTTCTCGTTGGGGTCCCCCTGGCAATAACGACGGCGGCCTACGGGGTACTATGGCTGAGTCTTTCGATAGCGGCCGTCACCTCGGCTGCTTTTGTGTATCTCGGCCTGTTCGTGACGAACGCATGGTTCCGGAGACTGCTGACGAACCGATTCCTGATATTCACCGGGACAATCAGCTATGGGCTCTATCTGCTGCACAAGATTCCCGACGATGTTTTCAAAGGGCTTCACTGGAAGGACGCCCACCCGATTGCGGCGTTCTGGGGGATCGTTGCGGCGTCCTATCTGATGGCCATCGTTTCGTGGACTTTTCTGGAAAAACCATTTCTGAACTTGAAAAGATTTTTTGAGATCAAGCCGGTTGGCAAGTGGGAAGCGAATGTTCCTTCGCCGGCGGCAAAGGATTCCGGGATAACCTGAAGGCCCGCGAGATTTTTCAGTTCAGTTGTTGCCCACGGTAACCCAGGCGCGCGTTCTGGAGCTCCGTTCAATCGCTTCGCAGAGAACCATTTCTTCGTTGCCGGTTTCGAAGGTCGGAAAAGTACGCGGGGCTTTCAGGTCACCTGCTTCGATGTAGGCGTAAAAATCGCGGAAGAGTTGCACAAACGTGTCCGGGTAGCCCTCTGCATGGCCGCCAGGATAAGCGGCGTAGCGGCGCGCCTGCGGACTCAAAAGCGCGGGATCCTTCGGCAGTTCTTCATTCGCGCGGTCGTGGCGGCCGATCCACAGCGTGCCCGGTTCCTCCGAATTCCACGCCAACGAGCCTTCGGTGCCGTCGATTTCGAACCACAAACGAGCGCGGCGGCCGGCGCTTACCTGCGAGACGGTCATGGCGCCGCTCAAATCACCGTCAAGATGAAACAAGACCGAGGCGTAGTCATCGGTCTCGATCGGGAAGGGATCGGCGTTGGAAGGATCCGCTTTCTGGAAAGTTTCGACGCGGCCGCGGGGCTTTTGGCGAATCGGAACCACCGTGACGAGGTCGGCGCAAAGCTCCACCACTTTGCGGCTTGTAATCCAGGTGACCAGATCCAGCCAGTGGGTGCCGATGTCGGAAACCGCGCGCAGTTGGCCTCCAAGTTTCGGGTCGAGGCGCCAGTTCCAGTCATTCGGATAAAGCAGCCAATCCTGCAAAAAGCTGCCATGCACAAGTTTGGGCTGGCCGATGGAGCCTTTTTCGACCAGCGCGCGAGCTTCCTGGCAAAGCGGGTAGTAACGCAGGTTGTAGGCGACGCCGCCGACCTTTCCCGTCTCCCGGGCGAGTGCCACGAGGAGTTCCGACTCGGCCGAATCCATGGTCAACGGCTTCTCGCAGAGGACATGTTTCCCCGCGCGCATCAGGCGGCCGGCTTGCTCGAAGTGGAGATAGTTCGGGGTGCAGAGGTGGACAACGTCAACGGAGGGGTCGGCCGCGAGTTCGTCGAGCGACGCGTAAGCGCGTTCCAGATTGAGGGACTTGCACGAGGCGGCCGTCGTCTCCGCGGAACTTCCCAGCACGCCGCGAATCGGGATTGCCAAGCGCCGCAGAGATTCCACGTGCGCCTTGCCAACGAATCCCAGACCAATCACAGCGGCGTTTGGTTTCATATGGCCTGCTCCCCACTTTATGTCCGCTCAAAAGCCGAGAGGCTGCGGATGCTTTCGGGATTATATGGAAGATTCCCCGGGGGAGTCGACTGGGTAAGTTAACTGGGATGGTTGTGCAGCCCGGCGGACGAACGTGACTGATGCCGCCTCGGAAGTCTGGTCCGCTACGGGCACTTGAACGACTCGCAGGATTGTTGCGGCAGGATTTCTGAGCTGTGCGTTCAATTATGAATTGGTAAGCGCGAGGCCGGCGAGACCCTGGAAAGCGGCAAAATTCTCCGGTGGCCGCGTGTCCGTGGGTTCCGAGTCGGCGTGTCTCTCGAGCAGTTGAAGCACGCCACCGTTGATGGACTCGCATCCGATGGCGTACAGTCCGGCCAATAGCGTCTGGCAATAAACGACGCTTGCCAGGGTGGAGTGAAAGGGCGGAAACCTGGGCGTGATGATCATGCGCTCGCCCGAGCGCCACCGGTGCCTGGTGATTACGCGTATCCCGCGATCGCTGATGTTTTCAATCCACGCGCTTTCCGTCTCGCGCGGTTTGCCCAGAACATCAAGCTGGCCCGGGCCCCCGACCTGAGTCCTGCCTTCCATGCGGGCTCTTCTCATTCCCTGTTTAACCTCCTTCTGTTGCAGATGGGCCCCAAAATCTCTCATTGGCCTGTCTGCATGCTCCGAAAATCGCGGAGAGTTCCGAACAAGTTACAAGGCGCCCGTGGATGACTTTCGAATTTTCCCGGGCAAACGCGCGGGCGCGCGAAATCCGTGTTGGGCGAAACCGTGGCGTGATCCCGGAAACATCACGGGTGGATTCCCCCGGGCTGACGCGCGGCTCGCGTGCTTCTGTTTGCAGACGCCCTGTTCGGTGCGAACGAGAAGTTTTTTGAGCGAAGAGCGCATCTCCGAGGCGTAACGGGTCATGCCGACGCTCAAAGAGAGCGGGTAATGAGTGTTGTTGGCGGCGAGTTCCGCCATGTTGTGCTGCAGGCGCCTGGAGATCGTGTCGGCAGTCTGTCCGTATTCCTCGAGCACGAGAGCTGTAAACTCGGTGCCGCCAAAGCGTCCGATAATGTCGGAGTTGCGGAAGGTGTTTCTGAAAATTTCGGCGGTCTTCAGGAGTGCCTGATCGCTTTCCTGGTGGCCAAACTGGTCGTTGATTTGTTTCAGATTATCCAGGTCGGCAAAAAAGAGGAGAACATTCTTTTTCATGGCGTGAGCGAGCTTCATGCGCTCGCTGCCGAGAAGCATAAAGCCGCGCCGGTTATACAGGCCGGTAAGTTCATCGGAAATCGCCAGGTGCAAGAGTTCCGATTCTATCTGATGCTGCGGCTTGCCGCAGCGGGGGCTGCGCGAGAGCTTTTTCAGTTTCGAGCGGCCTTCTTTGCAGCCGTCTTCGAGCAACAACAGTTTGAGCGGCTTAGAGTTCATGGCCTTCTCCCGTGCGGGGTTTACCCGTGAATCTCTGCACTCTGGTTGGACAACCGGGCTGTCTTTCCATCCAGTTCATACTCGCGGAGTTTCCGCAGCAGCCCTTTGTAGCTGATTTGCAGCCTGCGGGCGGCGGCCTTGCGGTTGAACCGCGTTTCCTGAAGCACTTTTTCAATGGCTGGTTTTTCAGCGTTGCTTCTCACCTTGCGGCCGAGGTTTTTCAAATTCGTCAGGGAAGATTCCCGAGAAGAGATGGCTGGGTCCGCAATCCCCGGCATCACCTTGCCGACTCCGCGCAATTCCTGAAGGGAGCGTTCCTCGTCACCCTGAATCAGGAAACGTTGGGTGAAGCTCTGCAACTCGCGAATATTACCCGGCCAGGAATATTCCAGGCAGGCCGCGACGAGCCGCTGGGATGGGGGAGCAGCCGGACAGCCATAGAGCCCGCTAAATCGCGCGATGAAATGCCGGAGCAAAACCGGAATTTCTTCCGGCCGGGCGCGCAGCGGCGGAATTCGAAGGACGAAGGTGTTCAGCCGGTAATAAAGATCCTGGCGCAACGCCCCGGATTCGAGCGCTTCGTGAATGTCCACGTTGGTGGCGGCAATCACGCGCGCTTCCACTTTGACAGGAGCGTTTCCGCCCAGGCGACAAACGGTTTTGTCCTGCAGAACGTGGAGGAGCTTGGCCTGCAGGGCGGGAGAAATCTCGCCGATTTCGTCGAGCAGGATGCTGCCGGATTTGCAAACTTCGAATTTTCCGGGGTTGCTGCGCACGGCTCCCGTGAAAGCGCATCGCTCGTAACCGAACAGCTCGCTTTCGAGCAGCGGCCCCGGCAGCGCTGCGCAATTCACTTTCAGGAACGGATGGCGGGCCTTCGCGGAGCGGTTGTGAAGAAAACGGGCGACAACTTCCTTGCCGGTGCCGCTTTCGCCAAGAATCAGGACGGGAATGTCGTAGTCGGCGATCTTCTGAATCTGCTTGCGGATGGAAAGCATGGCTCGGCTCGACGCCACGAAGATGGATCCGTCGTTGAGCACATCCGTTTGGCCATGCGGTTCGGGTTCGACGGTGCAGATCCGAGAATCTTGCCAGTCCTCGACCGGCGCAAGAAGCGCGTCCCGGTAATCGGTACGGACACCATCGGATGGTTGATCCCCGGACTGAAGTCTGATCGACAATTTGCATTCTCCTTGGACACATTGTTCACCGCACCCCGGTCCCGATTTCCCCCACCGGGAAAATCAACTTACTGGACCGGGGAGCGGTGCCCAGCCCGTAGCCACAATAAACTGCGGTGGAAAAACGACAAGGAGGTGAAAACAGTAAACTCAGGCAGGTAAACACCCTAGGTTCGACGCGGACGTTGAGGGGGAAGGCAGAAGAAGAAGTCAGTCATGCCGGGCCTCCGGCGCGAACCTGGAGACAACGTGGAACACGTGAATCCACAAAGCCCTCGGACTCGCACAGGAAACCTATCGAGCGCGTAGGCGGGGTTTTGTTCTCAGATGTTCTCAGTTCCGTCGCGGAAGCGATTCCGCGAGGACGGCCAAATCAACAATAGCGGAATCGCCCCCAGCATGACAATCTGCCCCTAGTACCCACACTTGTCTAGTTACCGACTTAATTAGTGGTTGACGCCGACAGCCAGCAGCTCACTTTTTAATCCGAATCACTCCCAGCCCAATGGTGTTCCGTGTCCGCACTGGGTATTTCAAGCGCTCTCTCTCTGCCTGTTCTTTCGTTTTGAACGGTTTCGATAGAGGCGTGAATTGGCCTTCTGTGTATCTGAACAATAGCCATTGCTCGGTAATTTTGGGCATTTCGGGTTTATACCATGGGCCGACACTGGGGATTAGAAGCCACTTGTCCGGTCGTTTGACTCACAGGGCACCAAAAGAAGCTAGCCACAAAGCGCGTTCATTCTGGCGTGTCTGGCTGACGAAATGCCCTTACTTCAATCGACTTCACTGCTTCAAGTTTTCTATCAATATGTGGGTCGGGGCTTCGTCCACCTGAGTGCAACAGACAGAATTCACCGGCATCAACTCCGCACGTCGGACAGGGAATGGAGAGCAAACTCTCCGGTGTCAGCTCTGGGATTGTCATTCTTTTAAGATACCCGGGGCAATTTCATAGAGCAGTTCAATTCTGCACGTCTAGCGCATCCCAGGCTCAATGAGTGTTGAAAAGGTAGCATTCTAATACGTATTCAGTTTTATACCCAACGATGTTATAATGCGACGGTGCCACGCAGACTAGCATGGATTGAGAGCCAGGATTTTCAAGGCTTCGGTTGTTCCGAGTGTAACTGGCAGTTTAGGTCTTCCGATGCGGTCGTGGGGGATTCGCTTGAGGAAATGAAGACTAAATATGTAAACGAGCGTGACAAAGAGTTTACTACCCACGCTTGCCTCAAACATAAGATGCCCGATGACCGAAAAACCAAAACGATTGGCGGCGGACCAGCGACTTGTCTAACTTCCGATAAACGCCGTCACTAGGCAATCAGACGGCAGGATCAAGTTGTCCCGCAATCAGACATACCCCGAGGGGATAGTGGTATCTTCCCGCCTTTCCGAAACCCCTCTAGTAGTAACGACTCCCGTGAAAATGCCTCTTGATAGCCACCAATAAATATTCCCTAAGAGTTAATATTTTAGTATATGTGTATTATATTGAACAGACGCCATTATCTTTCATCTCTAGTCTCGCTAGCTGCAGTCCCCTCGTTCGCGGGAGCCGGTGGGAGGGGAAAGGGCTGACTTCCGCGAACTCTTCCTTAGTCGGGGGCATTCCGGGCGTAAAGGGGCTACGCGTGAGAAGAATATCAACGTTCCTTGAGGTTTTACTATCTGCAGCGCTCTTCATTCTTGGACTCTACCTGGTGCACTTAGCAATCTCGGCTGATTCGGAATATGGCGTTGTGATCCTGGTCGGCGGTGCCGTCAGCTTTACCCTGGGCCAGATGACTTTAGTATTTGCAGTGAAATCCATCCTTTGGCACCGGCACATGCTGCGACACTCTGTCCCAAAGGACAACGTAGATAGGCCTAAGGGAGAGTACGGTCTTCGTTGATGAAGAGTCGCGGACCGGCAGCCGGTAGACGCTGCACCATCAAATGCCTAATAAACGCGCGTACCTGGCATTTGGGCCTTGGAACAAAGACGAGACATCACGCCGTTTGTTTGGGATTGGCATGTTGCCGGGCACCCGCGTACTGCACTTGATCAATGTGCTAGATCACGGTACGGCGCCCCTGAACTTTCTATGAGCGCCCGTGTTCTGGCTATCTCGTCTTAGTTGCCGATATAAGCTGGTACGCCCAATGCCTAAAGCTCGCGCGGCCTGCAGGCGGTTGCCGTCGTACATTTCCAATACGCGCTGGACGTGGAGCTTGCGCATTACCTCAAGGGACAGCGGTTTCCAGTCCTCTCGTTGAGCAGAGGTGGTCCTCTGGAACTCCAGGTGCTCTGGCAGATCGGCGAGATCGATGCAATCATTTGTCGTGGTAATGCATGCGCAAGAAATCACGTTCTCCAGCTCGCGCACATTCCCCGGCCATAGACGCTGTAGCAGCGCCCTCTGCGCGCGTCGGGTTAGCCCGGAAATGTTTTTCCCGTACTCTCGGTTGCATTTCTTCACGAAAAACTCCATGAGCAAGGGAATATCATCCAGTCGTTCCGAAAGTGAAGGCAGCCGAATCTGGATGGAATTCAGCCGGAAAAAAAGGTCTTCGCGGAAACGCCCTGCCAGCACTTCCGCGCGCAAGTCCCGGTTCGTCGCCGCGATCATCCGCACGTTGACCTGGCGCACCTCCGGCGAACCTACTCGTTGGATCTCGCGGTTCTGAATCACGCGGAGCAGTTTCGCTTGCATCGCCAAGGACATCTCGCTCACTTCATCGAGAAAAACCGTTCCCCCGTTCGCATATTCGAACAGCCCATGCCGCGTGTCCGTCGCTCCCGTGAAAGACCCGCGTATGTGTCCAAAAAGCTGGCTCTCCAGCAACGTATCCACCAGCGCCGAGCAGTTGCACACTGCAAGTTTCTGTTGGCTCACCGGACTGAGTTGGTGGATTGCCCGAGCCACCAATTCTTTTCCCGTTCCCGTCGGCCCCAACAGCAGCAAATTTGTGTAATGCCGTGCTACCTTACGCGCTAAGTCGAACAATTCCAGCATCACCGGGCTTGCCCCCACGATGCCGCGAAATTCCAGGTCATTCAGCGGTTGCTCCTCCAGCCCCTTTATGCGGCGGCGCTGATCCACTAGCGCCGCCACCTCATCCAGCGTCTTTTTCAACTGTGCCCGGTCCACCGGCTTCGGCAAGAAATCGGCTGCTCCCCGGCGGATCGCTTCCAGGGCCGTTTCCAACGTATATTCCTTCGCCATCACGATGATGTGCAGGCCCGGGTCGCAGCGCAACACTTGATCAAGGAACTCGTACCCGCGCATCCCCCCCATAGGGAACCCCGCCATCAGCAATCGGCACCTTCCCTGTTGGACAAGTCTTAGTACGTCCTCTGGATCGTGCATGGGGATCGGCTCATATCCCATCTCTGCGATTACCGCCGACAGCATATCGAGCTGCACTGGATCATCATCCAGGATGCAGGGCATTAATAAAGATTTGCGGACAACAATCTCTACTATTTTTTGCGAGGTATACGTCATGAGGTCTGGTTCAGATTTTGACAACATAGAGGCCTAGAAAATACCGGGAAACAGTCCCCTTCGACACTTTGCTGTCCCCCGGCCTAGTCAGAATTAACTTCCTAGTGAAGTAGGAAGTATCAAGAGATGGAATACACTTGTATGTCTACTATTGGACAATAAGTAGTACTTAATGATAGGTAGTACTATCTGTTACGGCATGCCGCCCGAAATGTTCCAATCTGGTACACATATTGATTTGGGCAGTTGGCAAGACAGGCATTCCCCTTGTCTGCCTTGGACCATGCGCGTGTGTTCGTTTCCAGATTAGGACGGCGTCAGCACGATTAGCATCCCTGCCTCTCCCGCTATGCGCAAAGAACCCCGAAAGTAACTTCCCCGCTTTTCCGTAAAACCTCGTCAACTGGGGGCGCACGTGCGCCAAAGGGTTTCTTTGCCTTCCCCCAGTTCCAGAATAAACCGCGAAACTCAAAAAAAGCCTCCCCCGCACACGTGCGGTCAGATGTACCGGCCAGGCGGCGGAGGCACTTGGAATAAAGCTCGGTGGGTGGCACGACTTCCGCCACACGCTGTCCACGCAAATGCTCAAGCGTTATCCAACAAAGGTGGTCTCGGAACCACCCGGACATTCAAGCGTACAAACAACACTCTCTGTTTATCAGCACGTAGAAACCGAGGATTTCTGGGCTCCGATGAGATGACGACGGAGTTGTTACTCGATGTAACCAAACTGAAGTTGGCGGCGGCTTGATGTCTTGAAAAGAAAAGAGTTGGTGAACCGGGGAGGACTCGAACCTCCAACCCGTTGATTAAGAGTCAACTGCTCTACCATTGAGCTACCGGTCCACAGGGAAACCACTATTTTACACAGTCTGAAAATTCTTGTCGACTCTGACCTGGGCGAAACAAATTGAAAATTGAATCGCAGACTGGCGCGCGTTTCGCCACTCCGGGGGCAAATTTGCGTTACTTGGCCCGAAGCACCGCCACCAGTTCCCTTGCTACCTGCTTGGCTTTGGCGAGGTCCTGCGGGTCGAAGGAGATTGCCGAGACGCGGGGGTGGCCGCCGCCACCGTATTTTTCGGCGAGGGTGGCAAGGTTCTGATCGGCGGTGGCCTGGTTCCAGGGATTTGTGCCGAGCGAAACCTTGGCGCGCACCGGTGATGCGCTTACGCTGACCGAATAGACGCTTTCGGGGTGCAGAAGGTACGGGATGAACTTGTTGTAGCCTTCCAGATCCAGATCGCTTACATCGAAGAAAACCACGCCATCTTTCGATTCGCAGCGTTCGCGCAGGATTTCGATGGATTTGCGGTGGCGTTCCAGCAACGGCCCCAGATATTTTGTGACGACCGGGAGCTTGACCATTTCGGCCAGCGGACGATACGCCAACTCGGTAATCAATTGCGCGGGCACTCCGTTGTCGGGCGCGGCTTCAATGACCAGGGCGAGTTGAGGTGCTGGCTCCGTCAGTTCGGTGGCGGATTGGGCGGTGGGAAACTGCGCGCCGTCGATGATGTCACCCCAGTGGATCAGGTCGGCGAGCGGCTTGGTGTTGAAGCCGAACTTTTCCTTGGCCACGGTGGCGATCAATTTTGTGCAGGATTTGTATTCCGGGTCGTAAAACATGTGCGGGCCGGGAAAGCGCTTGAAATATTCGGCGTCTGCCGGCGTCAGGAAGGCGCTCTGGTGATGGTCAAACCACCAGGTCACCTTGGGCGAATTCGAATACTTGAAATCAACGATGGCGTTTTCGTCGCCGTCGAAGAGGCCTTCTTCCCACGGGTGTTTGGCCTTGTGGGTCATCCCGCTGAAGTGGAATTCGGCCTTGGGATCGAAGCATTCCCGGTAAAAGCGGTAAAAAAGCGCCGCGGAAGCAGTGCCATCGAAACAGCGATCATGGAAACACAGTCGGACCTTGGTCATAGAGAACGGGTTTGCCCCACGTCTGCCCGGGTGCGGCCGCAGAGGGGAGCAAAGCTTTAAACGATGGACGGGTTAGGAATGAAAGTCAAGTGCAAAGCAAGGAGATTAAAATTTCTGACGGAAGAATTTTCACCGGCGAGCGGCGAACGCGCGGTCCCTGCCCATGCCGGGACGCAGTGTAAACTTCAGCTGGAAAAAAGGAGCTGCCGACAGGACCGTCTGCAAGTCCGCGTCATCCATATAGCGCCGGCGGGGAATGCGCCGGGCCAAGAGAGCGAATTCCAGCGGCTGCCTGCGGAAGGGGTAGGGGTCCAGCGTGAATTCATTTCCTCCGGCGCCGCGCAACTCCCAATCCGCCTCTTCCCCGTTGTCGTTCATGGGGACGCCTTCAATCGTGGTGTCGTGGTCGGCTCCCAAGCAGAAGTAGAGAGAGAGACGGTCGAGCGCGGCAACCCTTTGGATATTCGCGGTGATCAACCTTTCGTCGGTAAAGTCTCTGGTGGCCGGGTCGTTGCGCAGGTCTACTTTCAAACGCAATTGCTGCAACCGGAGCCGCTGCACAAAATCGGTGGCGTGTTGCTGCTCGTGCGATTTTACGTACTTGGCGGAATAGCCCGGCATGGTGGCCTTCGCGCGGTCGTAGAGGCCCGCGCAGTGGCTCGCGACCAGCAATCCGGCGTACAGATCCGATTTCACAACCCGGTCGATTCCGCGCTGGTAAAGCGAAACGTGCTCGTCGGTCGGAACGCTCATGAAGGAGTAGGGCGTGAACGACTTGGGATCAACGCCCGGCGTCATTTCCCATTCCTGCCAGCCGTTGTCGTGCTCAGCCGCCGCCAGGCAAAACGAGGCAAAAGGCTCCGGGCGCGGGAACAGATCATTTCCCCACTCGCGCGCGAAAAAGCCCGAAAGAAAGGCGTGGTCCGTTTGCCGGATCACCAACATCGGGTCGCTAGATTGCTGAACAATCATGAACTCGGGTCACCGATCTGCCAATCCGCGGGGAGGGTCATTATCCTCCATATCAAGGGGAACAGGGAAGGGGTATTCCAGCACAACCATCCAGCGCGGCTATGGCCAAAAAGCCGCCCGACCAAGTATCATTTATTTTGCCTGTGCGGGAGTGGCGGAACTGGCAGACGCAGTAGCCTTAGGAGCTACCGGACGTAAGTCCTTGGAGGTTCAAATCCTCTCTCCCGCACCAAATCCTCCAAGAGAAGATTTGCCCTGAGAGTAGCCGAAGGGCACTTCCCTTCTTTCTTCCCCCCGGAAATTCCCTTCTTTTCGCGGAACTGCCCAGTCTGCTAATTCGAGCTGCCGAAACCCTTCGCGACCTCTCGCCCCGGCAACTCCGGGATATTCGCCTGCCGTTCCAAATCTACAAAATCCGGGCGCGATCGGACGGCATCAAATACTGGCTCGACCCGCAGGTAAACCATCCAGGCGCTCCGCTGGGCGACGGCTTCGCCCAACGCGCGGACCGCTTCCGGGTCTTTCCCCAGAAGGGCAAGGTATCGCGCTCGCTCGTAAGGGGTCAGCAATCCCGACTCCACGTAGCCTTGCACTGCCGCCTTATAACGCACGGAAGCTTTGGCTCCTTCCACTCGCTGCAGGAGTTGCTGGTTGCCAAACAAGCGCATCAGATTCTCGAGTTCGATTGTGGCTTGTTCTGTTTTCCCTTCGACGGCATAGGTGATCCACAACTTCTGCCTGGCGGGAAGAAAGCCGGGGTCCAGCTTCAGGACGTCCAGATAGGCTTCCTCTGCCTTCGCGTAGTCGTGCTGGAAATAGTGGAACCAGCCGATGTTGGTGCGAATGATCATGGAGAGCGGATCCAGGGCCAGCGCTTTTCGCATGTGCTCGTCAGCGCCTGCGAAATCGCCGCGGCAAGCAAGTAGTACGGCATAGAGATGATGGGCGTGAGCGTTGTTGGGATTCAGCACCAGCGATTTCTGGAATTCGGCCTCGGCCGTTTTCCAGTCCCAACTGTATTTCCACAAGGCAAACGCCAACGCCGCGTGCGCCGTGGCTAACGAAGGGTCCAGTTCGAGCGCGCGGCGAGCGGCAGCCTCGGCGCTGGGTCCCGCCTGGCTGCCGGGTATCTCGTCGTAATCGCCGAGCAGATTGTAGGTGATCGCTTTCCCCGCGTAGGCGCCGGCAAACTTCGGATCGAGCGTGATGGCCTCGTTGAACTGCTCGAGGCTTTTCTGCAGCTCGTTATTGGTGCGGTGATTGTTCAGGTCATGCATGCCGCTAAGATAGGCTTCGTAGGCTTGCACGTTTACCGCGTGGGACTCGTCCCGCCGGTGCATGTAATTGGGCGTGAGAGCAACCTCGATCCTCCGCGAGACGGATTGGGCCAGATCGTCTTCCAGGGAAAGGATGTCGCCGGCGTCGCGCTCAAAGGACTGAGCCCAGAGGTTGCGGTCGTCACCCGTCGAAATCAGCCGCGCGTTGACCCGCACCCTGTTGCCAGAGCGCGCCACGGTTCCTTCCACCACCGCGTCAACGCCAAGCTCCTGGCCGATTTTCACCAGTGGCTGGTAGTTCTTCTTGTAATGATTCGCGGACGAGCGGGAAATCACTTTGACGGCGCCAATCTGGGCCAATTCGGTGGTGACTGCGTCGGTCAAGCCTTCGGCGAAGTAATCCTGGCTGGAATCCCCGGAGAGGTTTTCGAACGGAAGGACGGCGATGGAGTGGATTTGCGCGTCGGCGCCGGCCCTTTTCAGGAAAGCGGTGACTGAGAGCAGGCCAACGATTGCAATGAGAGTTAGAAGTCCGATGGCTCCCGATTTGCGATGGCGGCTCCAGCCGAGCGCTTCCTCCGGAACGGCAGTTGCCTGCAGAGCTGTTTCTGCCGTGAGCCAGGCAGGCTCCTCCGCCACCGTCTGCGTTTCTCCGGCTGGTATTTGCTGCGCTTCCATTTGAATGGGCGCGATAAAGCGATATCCCCGGCGCGGAATGGTTTCGATATACAGCGGTTTCCCGGCATCGTCGCCCAAGCCTTCTCGAAGCTTCTTGACTGTGGAGTTCAGGCTGTCTTCGACTTCGTCGGGAGCATGGCCAGGCCAAAGGGCTTCGATTAATTCATGGCGAGTAATCAACTGGTCCGGGCGCTCCACGAGAAGATTCAATACGCGCAAGGGCAGGTTTTGTACGTGTAGCCGGATGCCGTGTTTCTGAATTTCGCAGTTTTCAAAATCGACCCGGAAGGGCCCGAAGGTATAGACGGGATGGGGATTCAACCTGTTAACCACGGTAGCCCCGTGCTTCCCAATCGGATAAGTCGCCCGGATGGTAACACGCTCATTGCTGCCCCACAACAGAGATTCCGGCGGGAAGCTTCAATGCTACGCGATTGGCCAGAGACCTTCTTGTACATCCTTTTGCATACTTAGGGAACTCAGGCGTCAATCTCATTTCTGATTTGCATGTTTTCAAGGTCAGATTCAGTTCAGTTCCGGGCTCGCTCCTCGCACAACCCCAAACCTCAGCGTCAACTACCCAGCCAGAACTCCCCACTCTTCTCCAAGACACAGAAAGCAATGCACTTGGCAGCACCCGTGCTTACCACCATGGGAACGGGCTATGGCCCACGAGTGTCAAATGGAAGGACCTAGGAGGTTTGTATGGCGAGAGGGTTGGTAAAGTCATTTCTGTTTGTTACCGCGCTGATTTTGACCGCGGCAGGCGCGGCAAGAGCTGATACGTGCGGAACTACCACGTTAAACAACATTCTGGGAGCAACTTGCACAATTGGGGATAAGACCTTCGCGTTCGCCGCGACAGGGGCCAGCTTCACAGGGATCACCAGCAACCAAATCATATTCACCGCTGACACCACCAATCCGCTCGCCCCAGGATTTACGCTTTCACTTGCCACCGGGGGCCCGTTTTCAGTGAGTTCTTCCGGCAGTTCCCAATCGCAAATAGATGCGAATATCAACTATACGGTGAGCGTCACGAACGGAACTGCCTCCCTTCTTGGAAGTACGTTCAGTTTGGGCAATGCGACCGTGACACTTTCCGGAGCCAGCGGTGACAACGGCATTACCGATATCACCAACTTTCTAGGCTCCTTGTCCGGTGCCTCCGTGGAAGCCTTCATCCAATGCATGGTCCCGGTAGGACCCAGTGGTTGCAGTACCTCCACTGGTCCAACGACGGTTACCGGAGTGGGCACGTTCTCCAGCCCTCAAGTTTCGGCGTTGGGGCAGGCAGGTTTCGAGGTGCTGACCGACGGCAACGCCAGCGCTAGCTTTACGAGTGCAACCTACGACTTCAACGAGTCGGCTTCAACTACTGTCCCGGAACCCAGCACGCTTCTCCTCAGTGCGCTCGGCTTCGCAGCCTTTGCGCTGAAGAGATCCTGGGCCTGACAGGGCTCCATATCTTCAAGTAAGCAATATGCCTACCACTGGCACCTGTATGCCCCTCAGCAGGTGCCAGTCTCCTCCCCCTGCGTATTCCGCATTCCTTGCGCCTTGCGTTCATTTGCATAACAATGATTCGTAATTGCCAGTGAACTGACCATTGGGAGTCATCCGTTATGCATGAGCGCAGCGTTCGCGATCTCCTGAATCTTTACAATCCGGCCAATCCGCTGGAAAAAGCGTGGACGATTCCCGCACCGTGGTATTTCGATGAGCGCCTGGCGCAACTCGAGCGCGAAAGCGTCTTTGCCACCAATTGGCAAGTGGTTGGCCACCTGGACCTGGTGAAGGAGCCCGGCCAGTTTTTCACCATCGACGTGAACAAAGAGCCGCTGGTGGTGGTTCGCAGCGATGACGGCAAGCTGCGCGCGTTTTACAACGTGTGCCGCCATCACGCCGCAGCTGTGGTGCCCGAAGCGGCTGGCTGTGCGAAAAATTTCCGGTGCCCCTATCACGGCTGGACGTACGGCAACGACGGCAGCCTGAAGGGTATGGTCGAGTTCGAGGGAGTTTGCAATTTCGATCGCGCCGACAATGGCCTGGTGCCGGTGCGAGTGGACACCTGGGAAAATTTTGTTTTCGTGAATCTCGACGGGCGCGCCTCTTCGCTGCGTGAATTCCTGGGGAAAGTTCCCGAACTCGTTGCACCGCTCAAAATCACTGAGACGCTCAAGTACTTCGATCGCCGCATCTATACGGTGAATTGCAACTGGAAGGTCTACGTGGACAATTACCTCGATGGCGGCTACCACGTGCCGCACGCGCACAAGGGACTGAGCAGCGTCGTCGAGTACACCAAGTACACCATCGAAAATTTCGAGCGTTCGTGCCTGCAGTCGAGCCCGCTCGACAGTTCCGGTGCGCTTGAATCCTCGATCGGCTCCACGCGCCAGGGTACGGCGTTTTATCTGTGGGTTTACCCCAACTTCATGCTTAATGCCTGCTCTGGCGTAATGGACACCAACCTTGTTCTACCGCTGGGCGTCGACAAGTGCGCGGTGATTTTCGACTATTATTTCGCAGACATCAGCCCCGCCGCCGCGAAATACCGCCAGGAAAGCATCGCCGTCTGCGAAAAGGTTCAGGAGGAAGACATGGCGATCTGCGATTCTGTCCAGCGGGGGCTGTCTTCCCGTGCTTACGTCGCAGGGCGTCTTTCGCTTCGCCGCGAAGCCGGGGAGCACCTGTTTCACCGTCTGCTTCACGCGGACATGACCAATGCCCTGGCTCGGCCCATGGCCGCCGATTAATCCGGGCAATCACAAAAAAGAAACCCCGCCGAATTTTTCCGGCAGGGCCCCTTTTCGGGAAAAACTCGCGACAGCTCTTTGCGGGTTGTTTTTCTTCTCCGGCGGCTTTAGAGCTTTTCGAAGAAGTGCGCCACTTTCTTTCCGGCGCTCTCCGAGTAGTACACGGTAACCTTCGCGCCCTTCTCAGTTCCCTTGGCAGTGTCCACCGCGGCGACCTTCGTGCCATGGCCGACCACGTCAAACGTGCGCTCGGTCCCGTCGGCGGCTTTCACCGTGACCGTCTTACCGCCTTCGCCGACCTTCGTGACCACTCCCTCCATCGACTTCATGCCGTCCTTGCCGACTTTGTCGACCTCCACGGCTGTTTTTTCCGTTCCCTTCTCCGTGTAGTGCGCGACAACTTCGGAGCCCTCTTTCACTCCGTGAAAGGTGTCCTTCGCGCCGGCCTCGACGCCTTCCGCGCCGCGCACGGTGGTCTTGTCCACGAAGTGGATGGTGTGCTCGGTGCCGTCCTTGGTCTTCACCACGATTGTCTTGGAGGCGGCGTCTACTTTGGTGACCACGCCGTGAACTGCGCTCACAACGTCATCTGCCGCCATAACCATCACCGCGAAAAATGCGGCCAATACCGCCACTGAAAAGAATTTCTTCATTACTGCGGACCTCCTGTTTGTCCTTGAATTGTCCTGCGATGAAAAGGGTTCGAGATTCTGTCCCCTAAAAGGGTAGCGCAAGCCTCTCGCGAAAACTACCAGAAAGAACCTCACGTCTGCCGGTCGCCCTGCGTTGATTCAAAAAACGATTCAGGCGGAAAAATAGACCCCTGGCAGAGGCCGCGTTCCAACCTTATCCCCACGAATTTGAACAGGCTATTACAACTAGTTGGCGGTCCGGATCCTGAACTGCGAGGGTGCAGATTGCTTGGGATTAGGAAAGGAGTGAAGTGCCGTCTTCACACGAGCTTGCCAAAACCGGATCGGCCCGAAATCGGAAGAACTTCCCGCGGCCGGTCCAACGCAGCCGGACACGCCGGCTTTGCGGAGTTCGAATGGCGCTTCTGGCAAAGGAGCGCCCCTCTCAACGTTTTGCCGATTGGGGTTGGCTGCCTGTGGAGGTCCCTTCGCATGGCCGTCTGCTCTTTTTCCAAACGCTGAATGATCGCCCGCAGCCAGGTTCCGACTGTATCTTCGATCTCGTCAAATATCAGGACCTCCAACAGGTCGCGCTCATCCTTTTGCATGTTGCACCTCCTACACAAGTCAAATATGCCCACAGCCGAAAGGGGCCGCTGTGACCCTCGTCACGTGGCAGCGTGAGGCCCATCACAGCCTCGGACAACTGACCCACGAAGAGATCGCCCCGACCATCGGCTCCTCCCGGGAAACTGTTACGCGTTTATTCAGCGATTTCAAGAGGAAGCAATTGGTGCAGGTGAAGGGTTCCACGGTCATCATCAAGAATAAGGCCGGTCTGGAGAGCCTGCTTACCCTTCATTGAGTCGTTTTTTCACAACTGGTCTTGGGTCTCGCTCGCCCTGCATTTTCTAGTTCTTGTTGCCAGTTGATACGCATATGTCTGCATTTTTAAATTGCAAAAGCATGGTCCTTATGTCATTTTGCACCTACGCTTAGAGCGGATCCTTTGTCCGGATCCGTCCCGCCTGAATGTGATCTGAGTCACGAAACGATGTGACCGGACTCACAGACCAAAACACGCGAACAATCCAGCATGGCCACAGCATGGTTGGACGTGTAGAAAGCTGATCTAGAGAAGGAGAAACCTACCATGGGTTTTCTCAGGTCACGTGTGTCACTGCTTCTCGCAGGACTCTGGATTGCCGCTTCACTGTCCGTGACAGCTTGGGCGGCCCCCGACGATTCGAAACCAGCGGGGCCGCAGGCCTCGTCGGCACAGGAAGCGGCGAAAGCGACGGCGCCTAAGGGCCCGGACGGTGACTACGTCGGCAGCGATACCTGCATCACCTGCCATGACGATCAGAATCGCCGCTTCAAGAACACGGTGATGGGCAAAGTGATGTTGGGCAATCCGCACACTCCCGAGGAAGCCCGCGGCTGCGAAGCGTGCCACGGACCGGGCCGAGCCCACGTGGAAGCGGGCGGCGGGAAAGAGACCATCCCGATTCGCTTCGGCAAGGATTCGAAAAACTCCGTTGCCGAGCAGAACTCCGTTTGCATGGATTGCCACGCGCGCGGCACGCACATGTTCTGGAAAGGCAGCCCGCACGAATCGCGGGGCATTGCCTGCGTGGACTGCCACCAGGTGAAGCAAGGCGTGCATGTCTCGGTGTCTTCCGATGCCCGCTACAGCCAGCCGCTTACGGACAATCAGGGCGTGAAGCTGAAGCAGCCGGAACTCTGCCTGCAGTGCCACCAGATGCGCCGCGCGCAATTGCAGCGCTCTTCGCACATGCCCTATCGCGAAGGAAAGGTGACCTGCACCAGCTGCCACAATCCGCACGGCACGCCGAATCCCAAGCAGCTGATCCAGAGCACAACGAATGAAAATTGCCTGAGCTGCCACACCGAACGCCGCGGTCCCTTTTTGTGGGAGCACCCGCCGGTTCTGGAAAACTGCGCCAACTGCCACGAGCCGCACGGCAGCAACAACCCCCAACTGCTGAAGGTGCGCATGCCGCGCGTGTGCGACGACTGCCACGACAGCAGCCGCCATCCGACGCAGGCGCAGCCGCTGAGCTCCATCAAGAACTTCAACCGCGGCTGCACCAACTGCCATTCCCATATTCACGGTTCAAACCACCCGTCGGGTTCGGCATTCCTGCGATAGGAAGAGAGAGCTGGCGAACATGAGAAAATCGAGTGAATTCGCGCTTCTGGTGATTTCGGCTCTGTGGTTGTTCCCCGCGGGAACGTTCAGCCAAGACAAGGATACCGATCATGGCAGCGTTGAATTTGGCGTGCGCTTTGCCACGGGCGATGTCTATGGGCGTCCCGATCTGCCGTTCCAGCCGTCTCTGAAAACCTCGCAATTCAACGAGTATCAGGATGTGCGTGACGGCTTTTATGTGCGGCGCTTCGACGTCAAGTTCGACAACGTGCTGCACTCCAAGGAGTACTTCTCCCTGAAATCGCAGAGTACCCTCTACCGTGACCAGAGTTATCTCGCAACCTTCGGAAACTACGGCAAATTCAAGGTCCAGTTCCGCTACGACGAAATCCCGCATATTTACAGCAACACCACGCGGACGCTGTTCACGCAAACCACGCCGGGTGACTGGAGTTATCCGGCTCTCATCCGCCAACAACTGCAGGCGGCAGTTCCCGCCGGCACGAGTTTGCAGGCGATCATCAACACCCAGGTTGTGCCGCAATCGGGTTTCATCACGCCGCAAATTTACCGCAAGGGCGGCACCCTGTCGTTGGGCTACAACCTAACCCCGCGCTGGAGCGTCAATGCCCTTTTCTTCCGGGAAAGCGAGAAAGGCACGCGGCCCATAGGGTTGATCATGAACTCCAGCCCGAGCGCCAGCGCCACTTCCGGTTTCGGTGTCGAACTTCCGGAGCTGATCAACTATTTTAACAATTGGGTGCGGGCTGGCGTGGAATACGGCAGGCAAAGCCTCGTCGTGCAAGGCGCCTACGTCGGTTCCTTCTTCCAGGACAATACTCCCCAAATGTCCTGGGACAATCCCTTCCGCTTGACCAACGAACAAATCACCAATCCGCTCACCGGCCGCATGGCATCGTATCCCGACAATAAGGCAAATTACCTGAATTTCGCCGCCGGCACCGATCTTGGCAAATACCTGCATGTGACTGCCAGCATCAATCCCGGCTGGCTGCGGCAAGATCAGGCGTTCCTGCCGTACACCACCAATACCGCCATCAATACCTGCGGCACCGGAACGCAAGCCTGCACTTCCCTCGCCGTGTTGCCTGAAGCGAATCTGGGTGGCGACGTGCAGACCCTGGCCATGAACTACAACATCTCGACCGTCACCTGGAAAAATCTCGCCGCGAAGGTCAACTACCGCTATTACGATTGGAGCGACAACACCAACAGCACTTTCCTCTTCACGCCCGTCCAGGGAGACGCTTCCGCTCCCGCCGCTCCCGACAGTCACACGCCATTCGGATTCACCAGCAAGAATCTGGAGGTCACCGGCTTCTGGTACTTTGCGAAAAGAAGTTCGCTGAAAGCCGGTTACGATGCGCTGTGGATGGATCGCTCCAATCGCGACGTTGCCCACTCGCTTGAAAATTCCTTCTTTTTCTCCGGCGATTGGGTACCGATCCGCGATCTGTTGATACGCCTCTCCTATCGGCATTCGAACCGCACTCCCGACTCCTACCAGGACGGCAACTCCACCGATCCCGTCAGCGGTGCCGACGTAACCTGCGCCGACACCACCACCGTTACCTTCACCGCGGACCAGCGTTGCCACCGCCGCTTCGACGAAGCCGCCCGCATTCTGAACCGCGGCGACGCCCTCGTGCAATACAGTCCGTCCGATAAGCTGACGGTTTCCGCTTTCGGCGGCACGTTGCAGAACAATTACAACCAGCGCGGCGGCGTCAACAGTCCGACCCCGTTGAATTTCCTCACCGGCGCCGCGGCCACCACCCAGCTGTACTATCTCTATGGACTGCAGAAGGACATTTCCTACAACTATGGCTTCGACGCGGATTACGCGCTTTCCACCCATGTAACCGTGTATCTCGAATATTCGCGCGAGCATTATTACACCCGGATGATTACCCGCTATCGCGCTCCGCCCTCCGGCGTTCAAACCATCCTGACGTGCACCGGATGCGACACTCCGAATAACGACTGGCAAAGCACAACCCGCGATCCCGTGGATTACTATTCCGCCGGTGTGGACCTCTACCTGGGCCGGAAGATGTATTTCACCGCCTACTATTCGCTCTCCGCGGGCAAAGGCAATGTGAACTCGCAGTTCCTCGGTGATCCCACGATTCTTACTGGCGCGAACGCATTCCAGCTCACCGGCACGAACGCGGCCGCCCCTTATCCCGAGACCGTGAATCGGAGTCACGAAGTGGGTGTGATTTTCAAATACAAGCTGACGGAGAGGCTTACGCCGAAGGTCGAGTATCGCTATCAGCAGTGGGACAACCGGGATTACCAGACCACGGTGATGACGCCCTACATGGGCTGCGTGAGTCCGCCACCTCCGGGCGCGCCCGTGCCCGGCTGCACGAATCCGATTTTGAACAGCGCCACTTCGCCCACGCCAGTGCCCGGCGCTGCCAGCCCGTTCTATCCTGGCTTCGTGGTGGGAGATCCGTCGGCTGCTCGCTACTTGTTCCTGGGCGTGGACCAGCCGTCCTATCACGCGCACACGGTGATGGCCACGCTGGAGTATCGCTTCTAGACAAAGAGCGGCGCCTGCGGCATAGACTCATCGCCGCAAACCGATTGCTCTTTCTGTGGATGAAAACTTGCCCAGCGGCTAGCCGGATTGGATGCGCCGCAAACTTTGTATTTACTGCGGCGACTTACCGGCGTCAGCCGCTTGCTGATCCGGCTCTGCCTTTTGCCAGGTGGCATCCGGATTGAATTCGCGCAGGGAGATCGCGATCGTATCTGTCTTCTTTCCGAGGTCCTTCTCGTAGACAACCCCGTCTTCGCTTACCAGGAAAGTTTTCACGCCGGACGAACGGTAAATCGCGGGATATGCCACGAACGCAAAGCCCGTCATTTTGCCGTCCGAAAGGTAACTCTTCGCGCCGCCCTGGGCGTTCTTTCCCTGGCGCGTCAGGATGTGAAAATAATAGCCGCGAAACGGGACAGGCTCCACGCCCCGGCTTTTGTTCTCGTCACCAGAGACGGCCTGCGCCACCAGCGGGCCGATCGGGCTCTGCGGCTCGGTTTCGGCGGTCTTCCAGTACAGCCCGTCATGCTTGCCTTCCTCGCTGTGAATCCTTCGCGCGTATTCGTTGTGCTGCTGCGAATAGTATTCCTTTTGGGCAGCGGCCAATTCGCGGCAAACGTGGATGGCCGAGATTTCGTTACGGCCGATGCGGCGGAACACAATTTCCTGCTTCCCCGTGGCCGTGTCGAAATACCACAAATTCCCCTTGTTCACGAGCGGAATCGGGCACGGCCAGTTATGCGCCCCGATGTATAAGGTGACGCTGCCGTTCGGCTCTTTCACCAGCCGGTTCATCTCTTCATATCTCTTGGCGAAGTTGGCCCGGGACTCGGCATCCTCGGCCGCGTCTCCCGACGAGATAATTTCCTTGCCGTCCGGCCCAAGCAAGTCGAACAAGGCTTTTTCATCGTTGCCCTTCACCGCCGCGAACAGGGCTTTGCTGGCTTCCTCCGGTGACGCAAACGTTTTCTGTCCTGTTTGCTGCGCCCGGGATGGTACGGCAAATAACCCCGTCAGGAGAACGGCCATAGCGGCCAGTTTTTGGAGATTACCGCGACCACCGACGCCAATGCTCGTATTTCCAACCCGCATAGCATTTCCCTCCTCTTCCAGATCTAGCGTTCTTTGCGGAATCATGCAGCCCGCAGCCTAGTGGTGGCCGCCACCGTGCGAGCCTCCGCCTCCGCCGCCTCCGTGGAACCCGCCGCCCATGCTGGCGCTTCCGCGGGCTGAGTAACCTCGCGACTCTCCGCCATGGTCGTAGCCGCTGAACGCGCCCGACCGCACGTTGCTCTCTCCACGCGGTTGGGAATACCCGCGGGCCGCGTGGTTGTTTCCTTCGAACGGCCGGGGCGAACCGCCTGGACGGTTGTAGACGTTCCCGTGAGCCGCGAAACTGCGATCCTGCGGCCGGAACCCGCCGCGCCCTGGCGCGCCTTCGCCACCGCGTCCGCCACGGTAGTACACGTTGCGGTTATAGAACGTCGTGCTATGCGAGTAATACCGCTCGTGGTTGAAACTTGCGTAGTGGTTATGCCAGTCGTAACCCCAGTGGCCCCAGCCCCAGCCGAAGCCGCCGAAGAAGCCGATGCCGAAGCCAGCGCCGAAGTACAAACTCGGTCCTCCGAACCAGATTCCCGGATAGGGATACCATCCCGGCCAAGCGACAATTCCCGGCCCGTACACGACCCACGGGTCATAGGCGGGCACGTACACAACGTCGGGCGCGGCCGGCTGAATGATGATCGTGGAACCCTGCGGGGTTACAGTTTGCTGCGGTGTGGAACTCAGGTTGCCCGCTTGCTGCGCTTTCTGGCGCATCACCTGAACGGCATCCGCCACATCCTGCTGCTGATTGTAATAAGCGTCGCCCAGCGAAGAGGTCCAAGAGAGGTTTTTGTCCATGTTTCCTAACACGGAGGGAAATGCGGCGAGAGCTTTGATGCTCGGGTCCCAGGGTTCTTTGTCGACAGCCTGTCCCAGGGCCTCGCCCTTCAGATCCGGATGGTTTTGTACCCAGCGGTCGGCCTCGACCACTTGCTCGGGAAACGTGGAGGCGGCCAGAATCTGCGCTACCAGCGAATCCGGATAAAGCGCGATCGGCGCCACCAGTTGCTGCAACTGCTCGGGAGATTGCGTTTGATACGCCGGCCCATCCGAGCTCTGCGCGGGTGCGGGCTGGTCTTGCGCCGCCCAGGTATCCAGTGGGCCGGCCGCGAACAGCAGCGCGAACGCCAGCAGAAGAGCGGAACCCTTCCTGCACCACGACGCCTGCGTAAAGAATGACCCGTTTTCGAAGATGTTCATGCTGATCAACCTCCGTGCTTTATGCCGCACAGCACCTTACCTTCTTAGATGAATGAGGCAGGTATTGAGTTTCTGTTTTCTTGCACTCACACCCTGTAGAACACCGGGGCGCCGATTTCGTTGCGGAGTATGCCCGACTCACACCGCCGTTTCAAGCCGGATTGCATCTGGGCCTCAGTGAGGCCGTGGGACATCCCCGGTGGCGCATTTTCCGGCGGAATCGCGGCATTCGTTGACCCCAGTCGCACGCTAACTTATACTTGAGGTTCGGTGTCGCTTGCAGGATTTCCGCTGGGTTCCGCACTGCAATCCATGAAAATTCCGCGGCATGCGCGGGATGGTGTGAAGGAACCCGGATGCGTGTTTTTGGCCCCGCACCATCCGCCTGCCGGACCGGCAATTTCAAATTAATTCACAAGGCTCTGATTTTCGATAAGGGAGAAGACGAATGGCGGACGCTAGCTGCCGTAGAGAACTGGAACTGGAAATTCCCGCCGAAGAGGTTACGAAGGCCTCTGAAAAAGTCGCGAAGGAATTCGCCAAGATGGCGCGGGTGCCGGGATTCCGTCCGGGCAAGGCTCCCATTTCGCTGATTAAGCGCCGCTTCGCCGAAGATATCAAGAGCGAAGTGCTGCAGAATCTGGTGCCGGAGACCGTGGAGAAGGCCGTGGCGGAGCAGAAACTTTCTCCTGTTTCGCAGCCACAGGTGGATAAGCTGGAATTCAAGGAAGGGGAGCCGGTGAAATTCCGCGCTTCGTTCGATGTGCTGCCGGAATTTACGCTCGCCAACTATAAGAACCTCGAAATTGAAATGCCGGAGATGAATCTGACCGACGAGGATGTCGCCAAGGCGCTAGCGGAGATGCAGCAGCGAGCGGCGGCGTTCACCCCGGTCGAGGGCCGCGCCGTTCAGAACGATGATTTCGTGCAGGTGAAGCTCAACGGCACGCCCGAAGGCGGAGGCGAACCCTTGCAGGCCGAAAGCGTCCTGTGCCACGTCGGGGCCGAAGAGACCATGGAGCCCTTCAACGAGAACCTGCGCGGAGCGAATGTGGGCGACCACAAAGATTTCGATGTCAACTATCCCGCGGATTATCCGGACCCCAAGCTGGCCGGCAAGCTGTTCCACTATTCTGTGGATGTGCTGGGCGTCAAGACGAAGCAGCTTCCCGAATTGAACGACGAATTTGCCAAAGACGTCAGCGACGCCACCTCGCTCGAAGAGTTGAAGACCAAAATCCGCGAAAGCCTCGAACACGAACGCGCTCATCGCCAGAAAGACCTGCAGCGCGAAAAAGTGATCGGCGAACTGGTGAAGCTGCACGACTTCCCCGTACCGGAATCGCTGGTTGAGCATCAAATGGACGTGCGGCTGGAGCGCGTGGTTCGTTCGCTGGCGCAGCAAGGCGTGGATCCCCGGCAAGTTAATGTGGATTGGGCGAGCCTCCGCCACCGCCAGGAAGAAGGCGCCAAGGAAGACGTGAAAGCCGAACTGGTGATCGACCGCATCGCTACCGAGGAAAAAATCGAGGTCACCGACGAGGAACTCGACCATGAGATCGAACACATGGCCGGGCACTCCGGCGAATCCGCGGAGGCGTTTCGCGCTCGTTTGACAAAGCAAGGTGCGCTCGATAGGATGAAAGCGAAGCTGCGGAGTGACAAAACCATCGACTGGTTGGCGCAGAACGCCAGCGTCAAAACGGTCGCTGCGGCAAGCGCCAAGTGATCCGGACCCCGCTCCCACGAGCCAAATCTCTCACATGAAAAACTACGAAGAACCGACCTATTACGCGACCACACTGGTACCGATGGTGGTTGAACAGACCAGCCGGGGCGAGCGCGCCTACGACATCTACTCGCGTCTCCTGAAAGAGCACATCATCTTTATTGGCACACCGATTGATGATCACGTTGCCAACCTGGCCACCGCACAGATGCTCTTCCTGCAGGCCGAAGACCCGGAAAAAGACATTCAGCTGTACATCAATTCCCCGGGCGGCTCCATCACCGCCGGCTTTGCGATTTATGACACCATGCAGTTCGTCAAGCCGGATGTGGTTACCACCTGCGTCGGCCAGGCGGCTTCCATCGCCGCAGTGCTTCTCGCGGGCGGTTCTCCGAAGAAGCGCTTTGCCTTGCCGAATGCCCGCATTCTGATCCACCAGCCGTGGATGAGCGGCCTCGGCGGCCAGGCCACCGATATCGACCTGCACGCCAAAGAAATTCTGCGCATGCGCACCACCATCAACAATATTCTTTCGAAGCACTCCGGCCAGCCCGTGGAGCGCATCGAAAAAGATGTGGAGCGCGATTACATCATGAATCCGGAGCAGGCCAAGGAATACGGGATGATCGATGAGATCATCTACAAGCACCGGTAGAAATTCACCGCTTGCCCGGTGGGCCGGGCGCGGAAAGAAATCCACAAGCGTTTCTATTAGATGGCAGGGCTCATACTTTCTCTTTCACCCGGGGGAAAAATCGGCCTAGAATGGTATTCAACGTCTCCGGAGGCTAAGCCGGAGGAGAGGCCCTCACACACGTGAAAAAATACACCCCAGACGAACCGCTTCGCTGCTCGTTCTGCCATAAGACGCAGGAGCAGGTGGAGAAGCTCATCAGTTCGCCTTCGGATTACCCCCGAGCGTATATTTGCAACGAGTGTGTCGGCGTCTGCCAGACGATTCTGGAAGATGAAAAGCGCGAACAGGCCGCGGCCCCTGCGCGCCGCCTGCCTCGCCCGCCGGAGATCAAGCAGTTCCTGGACAGCTACGTTATCGGGCAAGACCGCACCAAAAAGAAATTGGCAGTCGCTGTTTACAATCACTACAAGCGCATTTTTCTGAACAAGCAGCCCAACGAAGTCGAGCTCAGCAAGTCCAATATTCTTCTGATCGGCCCAACGGGCACCGGCAAGACCCTGCTGGCGCAGACACTTTCGCGCATGCTGGATGTGCCGTTCGCCATCGTTGACGCCACCACGCTTACGGAAGCCGGCTACGTTGGCGAAGACGTGGAAAACATTATTTTGAAGCTGTTGCAGGCTGCCGACGGCGACGTGCAGAAGGCCCAGCAAGGGATCATCTATATCGACGAGATCGACAAGATCGCCAAGAAGGACGAGAACCCGTCCATCACCCGCGACGTCAGCGGCGAGGGCGTTCAGCAGGCGCTGCTCAAGATTCTCGAAGGCACCGTTGCCAACGTGCCTCCCCAGGGCGGCCGCAAGCATCCGCACCAGGAATTTACGCCGGTGGATACGACGAACATTTTATTTATCTGCGGCGGCGCATTTGTCGGCCTCGAAAAGCTGATCGAAAAGCGCGTTGGCCGCCGTTCGCTTGGCTTCCATACCGAATCTGGAGCGACCTCTGCACAACGCCGCAACACGGAATTGCTGGAGCAGGTCCAACCCGGCGATCTGATTCGCTACGGCCTGATTCCGGAGTTTGTCGGCCGCCTGCCTGTCGCGGGAGTCATGAGCGACCTCGACAAGGGCGCGCTGATGAAGATTTTGACTGAGCCGAAGAACGCGCTGATGAAGCAGTACCAGCGCCTGTTTGAATTTGAAAATGTGCGCCTCCGGTTCACCGACGACGCTCTCGAAACCGTCGCGGAGTTGGCTCTTCAGCGCAAAGTCGGCGCGCGCGGCTTGCGTATGATCCTTGAAGACCTCATGCTGGAGTTGATGTATCACCTGCCGATGCAGAAGAGAGTGCGCGATTTTGTGGTCACCGCCGAAATGGTCCGCGGCCACGAAATCAACTGGAGTTTGCTCGAGAAGGCTGGCTAACAGCTTCTTGGGCTCTGAGGATGTTCAGGGGCCTGCATGTTCACTCGTGAGAAACAGGAAATGAAACGCGTACCCATGATGCCGGTGCGCGATATGGTCATCTTTCCGCAACAGATGACGCCGTTCATCGTCGGCCGCGAAGCCAGCGTTCGCGCGCTGGAAGAGGCGCTTGCCGGCGACAAGAAGATTTTTCTTTCGACGCAGCATGACGCGTCGATCGACGATCCGAAGCCCGAGGAGATTTACGCCGTTGGAACCCTCGCCAACATCGTCCAGAGCGTCAAGTTGCCCGATGGCAACATCAAGGTACTGGTCGAAGGCGTCGAGCGCGCTCGTTCCCTTTCCATCACCTCGGAGGAAGGCTTTTTTCGCGCTACCATCCGCCTGCTGGCCGCAAAGATCGAAGTCACTCCCCAGGTCGAGCAGCTCG